>CAFBMC010000043.1_pt1 | contig 12825 bp, 11 predicted proteins | sample 7268441 | NCBI WGS metagenome assembly CAFBMC01 (sample SAMEA6814051, study PRJEB35770) | freshwater metagenome | biome: Freshwater; feature: Freshwater reservoir; material: water | place: Czech Republic | collected 2017-05-23 | depth 30m m | reverse complement strand
ATGGCTGCTTGCGCGAGCTCGAAACTGTTCGTGGCAGTGACAGCATCTTGTTTGGCAATCGTGACCAGCGCTTGAGCTTGAGCGAGTTGGGCAATAACACTGGGTATTGACGCCTGCTGACCTAACCCAAACCCGGTTCGACTTGCAGTCGCGTTCATCTCCCGCATCGCATTCGCACTCACGCGATCGGCACGTTTCGTGATTTCCGAACGTGCAAGAGCGAAAGATGAAGGAGAGATGCGAGAGATAGTTGACTCCTGCGCTTTTTCGGAAATCAGATCTCGATATGCGACAAGAGCAAGGCCGTATGCGAGGGCGTAATCTCCTGCGAGTTGAGCCTTGGTTGCCGACTGAACTGTTGTGTCAATGGATTTGCGAGTGCGTTGTTTATCGGCCGCCATTTCGCGCTGTATGCGAGCGAGGAGGTTACGAGTATTTGCTGCGCCAGCACTGAGCACTGCGCTTGAAATCTTTGCTGGAACACCAGAATTGCTCACTGCGGGGGTGTCAGTGAAATGGATGAAAGCTTCGTTGATCGAGGATACGCCGACGACTTCAAGTCCAAGCGTTGAACCGAATGTGACCATGCTTTGGTCCTTGCCAGCGATATCAAGCTGAGTCAGGCATGAGACGGGTATAAGAACTTCAGTGAACCCAGCTTCAGCGGCTGCTTTCAATTTTGCAGCGATTCCAGCAACCGCGCCTATTGAGCCGTCGGGTGAAATCGTTCCCGTCATTGTGACGCTTGGATCTAGGGTTTGTTTATTGATAGCGGCCAGAGTGCCCACAGTTAAAATCGCACCTGCCGAAGGTCCGTCGATGGGGCCAGTTACTGAATACTTAATATCCACAACATTTGGATCAACGCCACTCAATAACGTTGCAAGGGTTGCTGCTGAAGCCGTGGCTGCCAGCCATTGCGGCCCGGCTCCTTTAGCTTGATCGTCGGCGAGATCTAGTCCAAAGCCTGGAGCATCCAGAGTCGCGACTGTAACTTGAGCGTTTTCAATTCCGCTTGCGATTGTTCCATCAGACTGCGTACCAACCCAAAGTGCGGGCACAACAATAGTTGTGCCCGCACTCTTCTGAGAATTATCTGCGCAGCCACTGAGTAATGAAACAAAAACCGTGACGAGCGTTCCGGCTACGAGGGTTTTGCATACTCGGCGATTCATGAGTTACACGAGAGGTGCATCACTGAACACAATGCGAGACTGGCTATCGCCATCCGTGCAGTAGGTCGTTACGTAGAGCGTTGATTCATTTTTGGTGAGAATGTTGCGCATAGGGATACTTGTTGCAACACTCTTGCCATCTGGGCTGGTGGCGCAAAGTGACGCACCATCACAAGCGGTCATGCCGCTCGAAGATGTGTTGCATTTTACTTTCACAAATTTGTAGGTAGGGCGGTTCACGAGTTTTCCTTCAATGACGAAGCCCTCTTCTGGATCATAGGCGGAGACATTCCAGTTCCACGGTCGGATTTGGCCGCCATATTGGGGAATGCTGCGAAAGGCCAGTTGCTCATAAGCGCTAGCGGATCCTGATGCGAGATCGACGTTCAATCGAGATGGATTAGCGGTAGACGCCCAGTCGTAGCAGTCAACTTCGAATGTATCAAGCAAGAGTCGCTGGCTCGATTGATTCACAACCTTGACCGTTGCCGTGTCGTAATTTCCATTGATTGTTCCACCGCAGTCAGTGATCCCCGCGACTGCCGCAGCGCGCTGCGCAACTGCACTCGACGAAGCGGAGCTTGTTGGTTCGACCGTGGCTTGTCCCGAACATGCCGCCATAACCATGGTTAGCGCGGATGTGCCAGCGATTATCACGATTTTCTGCAAATGTTTTTTCATGGTGATTGTTCTTCCTTTGACTGTGAATCGCTGATTAATAAAGTTTGGAAGCAGTGATGGTGATGTTTTCATCTTTGCAAGCGAGATCAATGCGTGCGGCATGGGAAGTTCCAAGATCGACGGTAAAGCTGTCTTTTTCCTGACTGGATCCGCCCTTGCACATGGTCGGTTGCTGGCGGAAACTGCTACAGGAAAGGGAGCTGGGCAGCTTTGCGGATCCAACATCGCCAAAGGTGGCAGTTGATTGCCAGTTAGCTTTGCGCTCTTGGAACTTTCCAATGATGTCGCCGGTCGCCCAAGCACAAACCCGTCGAGCAACTAATTGATACGCCTTGCTCGTTGATCCCGGAGTGACCACAACGCCATCGAATGTACTTGGATTACTAGCGCCGCTGAAGTCGTAGCAATCGAGGGAACCAGTTCCAAGTGTCATTGGCCACTCAGTCTTATTCGTGAATGAAATGTTGATTCCGTACTTCAGGTTGAAATCGAAGTAGTCCGGTAGGCCTTCTGGACCCGCAAGGTCTGGGCAGTTCACCAGGCCGGCAGCTGCGCGCGCGATGGACGCTGCGGCAGTTGAGCTAGGACTTGCTGACTGAGAGCTCGTTGCAGAATCACTGCAGCCAGCCAAAAGAAAAGGCAGCACCATTACCGGTACTGCTACGTACGTGAGGCGCATTTGCTTGGCTTTATCTGAGAATTTGTTTGTGAGCACGGGTGCGATCCTAGCAGTAATCTCGGACATCGTCCTAGATTGTTGACGCTAGTTTGTCCGTGAAGCGATGGGAGCGCGATCTTCAACATTTATCGAGAACCTGTGTAACCAAGGTTGTTCTGTTCAATGAAGACGCGATGAGATCGCATAGATCGGCACGATGAACATGGTCGAGCGACAAGTTCCAGGCAAGGCGATCCAGCGGTCAACTCTTTGGGGGTAGCGCGAGACAATGGACGCATGAGTGCAACCGTTCAAGCCAGAGGAGTAGCGGCTGGCCACGGGGATCGGGAGTTGTTCGCTGGTCTTGATCTCGTCGTAGCCCCAGGGGATGTCATCGGACTCGTTGGCCCAAATGGTGCAGGGAAAACCACACTCCTTCGCATACTCGCCGGCGTACGAGAGCCAGATCAAGGCACGATGAGTGTCTCTCCACCCTCGGCGCACATCGGCTACCTCACCCAAGAGCCAGAAATGGCGGTTGACGAGACCGTGCTCGAGTACCTTGCACGTCGCACCGGTGTACTTGATGCACAAACAGAATTTGATCTGCAATCGGCAGCACTTGCTGTTGATTACGAGCTCGCAGCCGATCCTTATTCGCAAGCATTAGAAGCGTGGCTCGCTTTGGGTTGCGCGGATTTTGATGAGCGGGCTCTCAAAGTCGCCGACGAAATTGGGCTCGATGTTGACCTTGATCTTGAGATGTCGGCGTTGTCGGGAGGGCAAGCAGCCCGCGTTGGGCTCGCTGCGTTATTGCTCTCGCGCTTTGATGTGTATCTCCTTGACGAGCCTACGAACAACCTCGACAGTGAGGGCTTGGATCTCCTAGAAGATTTTGTTTCAGGCCTTGATGCTCCAGTTGTTGTGGTCAGCCACGATCGCGAATTCCTTGCACGCACAGTGACCTCAGTGCTTGAGATCGACAGAAGTCTGCAACGCATCACCACCTATGGCGGCGGGTATGAGGCATATCTCGATGAGCGGTCCGTTGCTCGACGTAAAGCACGCCTAGATTACGAGCAATACGCAGGACGTCGCGCAGAACTTGAAGCGCGCGCCCACACGCAACGAGCTTGGATGGCTAAGGGTGTAAAGAATGCAAGGCGAAAGAAGACAGACAACGACAAGTTCGTGAGTAGCTTCCGAAGTGATTCATCGGAGAAACAAGCCGCAAAAGCCCGACAAAGCGAGCGCATGATTGAACGGCTCGAAGTAGTCGAAGAACCGCGAAAAGAATGGCAGTTGCAGTTCAGTATTGCCACTGCTCCACGCTCCGGTGATGTCGTTGTTGTTGCACGTGCAGCGAGCGTAAGTCGAGGTGATTTCACGCTAGGTCCGGTCGACTTACAATTAACTTTGCGAGACCGGGTGGCAGTCACCGGTCCCAACGGCGCTGGTAAGACCACATTGCTCGCTCTTTTGCTGGGGCGTATCGCTCCTTCTGCTGGTCTGGTTTCACTCGGTTCTGGTGTTGTAGTCGGCGAAGTTGATCAAGCTCGTGCATTGTTCGAGGGCGATGCGGCGTTATCGGATGCCTTCTCCCTTGAAGTTCCCGACTGGCCAATGGCCGATGTGCGCACCTTGCTCGCGAAGTTTGGAATCCGGGCAGATCAGGCGTTGCGGCCGGCCGCATCACTTTCACCAGGTGAACGCACTCGTGCAGCACTTGCACTGCTTCAAGCGCGCGGGGTAAACCTGCTTGTGCTTGATGAACCCACGAACCACTTGGATCTGCCGGCAATTGAACAACTCGAAGAAGCTCTCGAGTCTTTCGACGGCACAGTTTTGCTGGTCACGCATGATCGACGCATGCTCGACACGGTTCGACTGACTCGGCGTTGGCACGTGGAGGACGGAAAAGTGGCCGAGGTGTCCGCAGGCTAAGCAGTTCTATTTCCCTTGGGAAATCAGACAGAGTAAATCGCCTGACGTGCAATGGATGAAGCACTTAGTATCGCCATCAGTTCAACGCAATCAGTGCTCAACTGACCTCGAGGGGATACTTCATGGATCTGGATCTGGTTAATCGGCGAGTTTTAGTCACAGGGAGTAGTTCGGGAATCGGCGCCGGTGTCGCACAGGAGTTTGCAGCTGAGGGCGCGCTCGTTGTGGTGCATGGCCGCAATGCGGAACGTGCTAATGCTGTTGCCGAGGGCATCCGTGCTGCAGGTGGTCAGGCGGCGGTCGCAGTAGGCGACCTGTCCAACAATGAGGGTGCAGCAGCTGTTGCCAAAGCAGCTCTTGCGGCGTTTGGCGGCATCGACATCCTGATTAACAATGCTGGCGGCGGTTCGGAGATAGCTGAGGATGTTTCCTTTTTCAAGATGACTCCCGAGGATTTGGTGTACACCTATCAGGCAAACACCGTGGCTGCATTCCGGCTTATTCAGGCGTTGGTGCCAGAAATGCGTGAACGTGGTTGGGGCCGTGTCATTAACATTGCTTCCGCGGCAGGGATCACGCCAACCTCAGCGCAACCTGACTATGGCCCTGCCAAGGCAGCGATGATCAACCTTTCATTGGGTCTATCGAAATCTTTGAAGATGACCGGAGTGACGGTGAACTGTGTATCTCCTGGGCTGACGATGACCGACAGAATTACGAGCGGAATGCTCACCACTTTCGCACAGAAGCGAGGCTGGGGTGACGACGTACAGCGGGCCAAGGACTACTTCGTCAAAGGCACAGGACAAACGGCAAGTCGTCCGGCAGAAGTTGCCGACATCGCCTACGCGTGTGTGATGCTGGCAAGTCCTCGCGCTGACATCATCAATGGAACTAATTTCCATGTCGACGCAGGGATCTCACCGGCCATCAATTAGTAGGACGCCGTACCTATTCAGGTAGCGAAACTGAAAGCCGATCCAGAATGATTATTAGCTCGTAATTGGTGACAGGGTAGAAGTGCTTGACCGGTGTGTACCGGTGAGCTAGAAAATGACCAGTATGTGCGCAATTGAGTAACTTAACGGCAGTTGTGGTGATGTCAAGATGACTATCAATGACGAATTGACTCTGCGTTGTGCTTGGCCATGATGTTTAAATATTTTGTAAAACACCTTTTGTTTACACGCGAAAATAGTAAAGTCAAAAAGGCGATGCAACAGCGTGCGGCGGCCGATGACTGGGCCTGCCCGATACAAGGAGGCGAGTAGCACATGAAATTGAATGACATGATTTTGCTCAGCACGGATGACCACATCATTGAGCCGCCTGACATGTTTGAAGGTCACTGGCCGACAAAGCTCAAGGATCAAGCCCCGCGTCTGGTTCGTAATGAAAAAACCGGACTTGAAGAGTGGATATTCCAAAATGTAGCGGTGGGTGCCAGCGGACTTGGCGCAGTGGTGTCTTGGCCAAAGCAAGAGTGGGGTTTTGATCCGGTTGGCTACGCTGAAATGCGTCCTGGTGTTTATGACCTGCATGAAAAAGTACGTGACATGAATGCCAATGGTGTTCTTGCTGCTACGACTTTTCCCACTTTCCCTGGTTTTGCTGGAACACACTTAGCGTCATTGCCCGATAAGAAGTTGAGCCTGATGGCAATTCAGGCAGTGAACGATTACATCCTTGACGGAATTGCAGGGACGTATCCGGGAAGATTCATGCCGCTATGCATCTTGCCGTATTACGACATTGAGGCATCGGTCATCGAGATTCATCGCATCGCTAAGAAGGGCTGCGTCACGGTGAGCATCCCAGAAACCCCTTATGGGTTGGGCTTGCCTGATTTTGCATCTGGTCATTGGGATCCAATTTTCAAGGCCATTAACGATCACGGCATCGTGGCTAGCTTGCATATTGCTGGCGGGTTCTCGTTGCTTCAGCGCCCAAAGGACACTCGTCCTGATGACATCGTGATCCTTGCTCCACTTATTTCCACCATCACCGGAACTGACTTGATGCTCAGTGGAGTGCTTCGTCGCTTCCCTGACACCAAGATCGCAATGTCCGAAGGTGGATTGGCGTGGATTCCTGGGTTCCTTGATCGCATGGATCGACACATCACCAATCAGGCTTGGACAGGGTTGGACACTTTGCCTCCTGGTATGTCGCCTTCTGATGTTTGGAAGAAGAACTTCCTCGCATGCTTCATCACTGACAAGTCAGCCTTGAAGAATCGCGACCGCATCGGTATCGACACCATCTCGTGGGAATGTGATTACCCACATTCAGACTGCACCTGGCCAAACTCACCCGAGATGCTTCTTGAAGAACTCGAAGCAGCCGATTGCACTGATGAGGAAATTGACAAGATTTCATGGGAGAACACCACCAAGTTCTTCAACTGGGATCCCTTCAAGCACACCCCACGCGAGCAGGCAACAGTTGGTGCGTTGCGGGCGCTATCGAAAGATGTTGACATCTCGGAAACTTCGAAAGCTGAATACCGTCGACGTTACGAAACAGTAGGCGTGTAACTGCATTCACTGTTATCGCCAGATATTAGGAAGCGACTTGTCCGGTTCGATCAGCGCAGGCTGGTTGGACCGGACAGTTTCTTGTAGGCATGTATTACTCAAATCTTTGGGTGTGATCTCGCTGGAAGATCGCTCGCACCGCCACACACATTCCTCAAGTACGTTTCTGAATTCTTCAAAATGGATGCTGTGTGAATTTTACAGACTTCTTTTACTAGACAAGCTGGGTGCTGAACTTGGAAATCGAAACAATGTATAGTGAAGAAGACTCTTCTCTTGCCGATCTGGGCACGGCGCTTCGAGCGCTGCAAAATGCTGCAACTGGGACGAGCGCTCCGTTAGAGGTGGCAGCCGAAGTCGCGGAAGCGATAAACAAAATCACAGAATTGCTGCGACCTTTCAACTGCCCGGTGGAATCCCTTGGGCGAGACTTCGACACCTACGTTCGTGCTCGGGCAGCGCATACGTTACAGCCGATATTTCACGAGTTGCATCGCGAAAAAAACGAGTCTGTTGAGTTTTCAGTTCGTTTCGCAATGTTTCATCGCAATCCCTTTGGACAGGTCCACGGCGGCGCGATCGCCATGATGTTTGATTCTTCGATTGCGCGTCTTGGCCTTGATGGGGAGAAGCGGTTCTTGACGGCGAATTTGAGTGTCGACTACCGAGCAGCTGCTCCAATAGATGTCGATTTGATTGTGAAGATTCGAGTCGCAAGGAGCGAGGGAAGAAAGCGCTTCATCGAGGGCGAACTCTCCAATGGCGATGTCCTGATAGCCGAAGTTCATGCCCTATTCATTGAAGCTCGGAGTTAACTGGCTCATTTCTATGTGACTGGGCGAAACTTTTGCAGACTCTTGGTCAAAAAGTGCCTTGGACACTTATTGCCACAGATATGGTCAGGGTTTCTTCGAACAGCGTTTAATTACCTGTCAGACCTAAAAAGAGCACAGCGGCGTTCAACCCGCTCTTTGTCGGGCATCGACAGCGTGCCTTAGAACAGTTCGCAAATTAATAGGAGATGGCACTCATATGACGGCACTTCCCGTGCGAGATGTTCTCGACTCAATGCCAGAGTGGTTCAGCAGGGCGATTGAGCAAGTCCCAGAGCACCTAGACGTACCAGTTCTCGGAATCAATGTGCACGCTCGTGTGTGGGGCGATCTGTCCAACCCGGGCATCATGCTTGTGCATGGTGGATCTGCTCACTCAGGCTGGTGGGATCACATTGCCCCGATCCTTGCCAAGACTCATCGTGTTGTCGCAATTGACCTTTCGGGTCATGGCGATAGCGGACAGCGCGCGCAATACAGCATGGATGCGTGGGGAAAAGAAGTGATGGCCGTTGCTGCGGCACTGATCGACGGCCAACCCATCGTCATTGGCCACAGCATGGGCGGAGCGGTCTCCTTGGTTGCGGCTGCCGACCATCCCGACAGCGTCGCTGCTCTTATCGTGATCGATACGCCGCTTGATCCGAGAATGCACCAGGAAGGTGTCCATAACTCTGCGCTGCGTCCTCCCAAGGTCCATGAAACATTTGAGGGGGCAGTCGCGAGATTTCGCACGATCCCAGAGCAAGACGTTGTTCTGCCCTATGTAGGTAGGCATGTAGCGGAACAGTCGCTGAAGCAGGTTGAAGGCGGATGGACGTGGAAGTACGACCCAAACTTCTTTAATCAGACTCGTGGTCGATCAATGCGTGAGATGTTGACGAGCCTGAAGTGCCCAAGTGTGTGCTTTCGTGCTGAGTTTGGTTTAGTAACACTGGGTATGGTCGAAGGTATGCGGGAGGCCGTCGGCAGTAAAATTTCGGTCGTCGAGCTACCGCAGACGGGGCATCATCCGATGTTGGACCAGCCGTTGGTGCTCGTTGCTGCGATTTCCACGGCTTTGGGTTTGTGGCAAGAATCAAAGGACTGACTGCATGTCTGTTTTCAAGCGCGGTTTACATCTGGGCTCGTATGGCTCGGTAGACGATGGTGCGGCGGTATTCGAGCGGGCATGTGCGTCTGCGATACTCGCAGAGCAAGCCGGGTTTGACGCGATTTCGGTGCCCGATCACCTGCATCAAAACGGAACAGGTGGCGGACCTCAGTCGCCAATGTTCGAGGCGTACACGATGCTTGGAGCACTCGCAATGCGAACAACCAAGGTGAAACTGTTTGCACTCGTCAGCCCCGTCACTCTGCGCAACCCCGGCCTGCTTGCCAAAGCAGTGACATCTTTGGATGTAATCTCCGCCGGTCGTGCAATTCTTGGACTTGGCGCCGCCTGGGACGTTGATGAACACGCTGCCTTTGGTGTGGACTTCCCTTCGACGGGTGAGCGAATGGACCGGCTCGATGAGGCACTGAGTGTCTGCAAGTCCTTGATGACAAATGAGCAGTCCACCTTTGCAGGCAGGCACTATTCAGTGGCTGATGCTTACAACAGTCCTCGCCCGATTCGTGGTTCGATTCCGGTTTTGGTCGGCGGTGGTGGCGAGAAGCGAACGCTGGACATTGTTGCCAGACATGCGGATGCGTGCAATGTATTCGGCGATGCCTTGACAGTGAAGCACAAGTTTCAAGTATTGCAGGAGCACTGCGATCGAGTGGGTCGCGACTACTCGGAGATCACTCGAACAGTGTTTGTAACACCACACAAGGATATTGTTCAGTTCGAATCGCAGTTATTTGAGCTTGCCGAAGTGGGCGCGCAAGGTGTGGTCGTGTTAGGCATGCTGGAGGCTGATGTGATTCAAGAAGTGGGATCGGCCCTGATGCGAGTTTTTCCCTAGCGCGCAAAATGTCTATCGCCATGGAGTAGCCCACCCTGGATCTGCTCGGGCCACGAACTTGGTCAGAATTTAAAACCGTCGAGCTCGACTAAGTCTGCATCAGTCAATGTCAGGTCGATGGCGGCGGCACTATCTCGAACCGAGGAGACCTGGCGCCCTCCAGGGATCGGGATCGTCGAGTTCGTTTGGGCCAGAACCCAGGCCAGAGCTACCTGTGCAGGTGAGCGGTCGTGGCGCGAGGCGATAGCTTGAATGACCGGGTTCATCAGATCCTGATTGCGTGAGCCAAGCGGGCCATAGGCATGGAAAGCGATGCCCGGATTCTGCGCATAACTGGGCAAGTGGCAGTGATGCACGATTCCAAAGGGACAATCCATTTTGCACGCTAGCAATTGTCATGAGCTCCTGGGCGGCGATGAACTGCTTGCGTCCAACATTGGATAAACCAATGTGTTGGACCTTTCCTTCACGTTGCAGTTCGACTAAAGCCCCGACTGATTCCTCGAATGGAACTTTCGGGTCTACGCCGTGAAGGAGGTACATCCAAATCTTGTCAACTCCAAGTGAACGCAGACTGGTTTCGCACGACCAACGCAGATTCTCGGGGCTACCATTAAGTAGCACTTGTTCGGTTGCTGTACGAAGTACGCCACCCTTGCAAACCACTGATATTTCTTCTCGATCCCCAGACCATTCGCGCAGAGCACGTGACACGAGGGCTTCGTCGTAACCGAACTCTGCGGGGGTTGCACAGTAGTTGACTGCCGTGTCGATCAACTGAATTCCAGCGTCGAATGCAGCATGCAATGTGCGCACAGCTTCGTCCGCGCTTGGCCGACCTTCCAAACCCAGCCTCATTGCCCCAAAGCCGATGGGCATTACTTCTCGATCCGCCACCTGCCTGTGCTGTGCGTTCATGAATCGCATCCAACCATGAAGGCTCCATCAGCGTTAGCCCCTGGTCAAAGTTCTCAAATCGTTCATCGCATCAGAATGAAACAGTGGCGGCACCGCAATGATGTAGTCGAAAGCAGGGCTCGAAAGGCTATGTCTTAGGTGATGCCCTTTGTGTAGGTATATGTTCGCTTTATCAGTGGACATTTGGGGATATGTCCTCTTAATTCACCATATGACATATTCCGTTTTACCGTAAATTGCCCACGTTCGTTTCACTTTCATACTGCTGAGGCAGTCAAATATATATGGATGGATTTCGATGTCATCGGGTAATCAGAGTTTCACTAGAACTTCAAAGATTGTTGGCACTACTGCAGTGGGAATGCTTATTGCATTGACTACTACTACAGCGTATGCGGCACCAACCCCAGCGCCTGTAGCAGCTGTTAAAAACACAGCATGTGCTCCTGAAGAAGGTGTCACGCCTACAACCATCAAACTCGGTTTTGTAACTCCAAAGACCGGAGCCGCAGCCGCGAACTTCGCAGGTGCTTGGCAAGCTGCGCAACTTCGCCTTGATCAGGAGAATGCTCGAGGCGGCGTGAATGGCCGAAAACTGAGCCTCACCGTTTATGACGATGCGTCCAGTTCAAGTACACAAACAACTGTTGCCACCAAGGCGTTGCAGGATGATCACGTGTTTGCGCTGAGCGCTGCCACGAGCGTGGATGCAATGTATCCACAGCTGAAGTCGGCAAATGTGCCAATCACCGGATTCACAAATGCGCCATACGCAACTGACCGTAATGCATTCTCCGTCACTGGAGTGTCATCGCCGAGCTACTCAGTCACCACTGCATTCGATCGGATGAAGCAGGACGGTTCGACAAAGTTTGCAAATATTAACCACGCGACTCCAGGTGCTACGAACTCAAGCAATGGATACTCCAAATTGATTCCGCTTGTTTCAGGAATCTCAGAGACTCTGCGGATTGCAGATGAACCTCAAGGTGCTCATGATGCTACGTCAACTGCGCTGCGTATCAAGTCTTCTGGTTCCGATGGTGCTTACTTCAACATGTATGTTGACGGAGGTATCTCCATCATTCAGGCAATGAAGGCACAGGGTGTGAATCTCAAGGCGACATACCTCGTTGGACTTTCAGACCCAGCAATTGTTGCTAAGGCAGCTTCATCACTTGAAGGTGTCATCGGTTCAGGCTACGGAACAGTGCCAATCGGCGTGAACAACCGCGCAGTGAAGACTTATGCCGCTGGCATGAAGTCGGCTGGCCTTAACCCTTACACCGCCAGTGCCCCGGTTGGATTCTTGGATGAGGATCTCATTATTTCTGGCCTTAAGAAGATTGGAAACTGCCCTACTCGTGCTGCGTTGATCAACTACCTTCGTGGGGTCACGAACTACACGGGTGGTGGCATGCTCCCACAGCCAATCAGTTTCGGCCCGGGAGTAACACCTAACGGCAATCCAGTGAACTGCACTTGGTTCACCGTTGTGAAGGGCAGTCAGCTTGTTCCTGATGCCAAAGTTACCTGTGGCAAATTGGTGAATAACCAGACGGGTGAAGTAATCAAAAGCTAGTTCGTATTAATGCGGGGTGAGGTTGGCTATGCCAGTCTCACCCCGCATTCGTATTTGCTGCGAGATATTGAATTCGGATTATGGATAAGACCCTGAATCGATCCTGATGGTGTGCGCACCAAGCCAGTGACTATTCCTTCGCCAACTCCATACCCGACGTAAAGGGGCTGGTCGAAATATGGTTCCACACCAAGCAATTCAGACCACCAGGACTTTGCTGCGGCTGTGGCCTGTACTCGGGAGTACTGGTGAGTGCCCTTATGTGCCGCTGATCTGTCAATACAGCATTTTTAGCAGTGTTAACCGCATCAAAGACCGCGCAATTTCTTTCATAATTCTTTGAGCATTCATGGTCGCATTTGGCTAATGCGCTGCGCATGCGCCCGTCTTCCTCGTGGGTGGGCAACTGAGGGCAAAAAGCCCTACGCTGATAAACGTTGGGAAGGATATATATGTCAGCCATTGAAGTACGCGATCTGCACAAGGCTTACGGTGACGTTGAGGCAGTGGCCGGTGTGAGTTTTGATGTCGAGCAAGGGGAATGTCTT
>CAFBMC010000042.1_pt1 | contig 12858 bp, 9 predicted proteins | sample 7268441 | NCBI WGS metagenome assembly CAFBMC01 (sample SAMEA6814051, study PRJEB35770) | freshwater metagenome | biome: Freshwater; feature: Freshwater reservoir; material: water | place: Czech Republic | collected 2017-05-23 | depth 30m m | reverse complement strand
AGTGGTTGTCGGTGCTTGGAAAATCCAGCAGCGAATCGAACCGATGTCTTCGCCGATGCCGATGATGTCGTCAAGGTTCGCGGTGAGTTGAGCTTGTTTAACCCGATCGAGATCGCGCTCAGCGTTCTTAAGAGCATTAATGGTTCGCTCGATGCGATCAGGCAGTTGATCAGCCGGCACCTTGAGCATGTCGGTGAGTCGACTCACCAAGATGTGTTCCTTGGCTAGGAATTGATACGCGTCGGCTCCCACGAGAGCTTCGATTCGGCGAACACCTGCACCAATGGAACCTTCACCCAAGAACGTCACCACCCCGAGTTGCCCAGAACGTTGAGCATGCGTGCCACCACAGAGTTCATGGGCCCAGTCGCCAACAGAAATCACGCGAACCGAGTCACCGTACTTTTCACCGAACAACGCCATCGCGCCCATTTTGCGAGCTTCGGCTTGCGTCATGTTCTGTGCCGTGACCGCAAGATCTTCGAGCAACATCTCGTTTACTTTTGCCTCTACGGTCTGCATGACAGCAGGGGAAATTGCTTTAGGACTTGGGAAGTCAAAGCGCAGACGCCCAGGAGCGTTCTCAGAACCCATTTGGGTTGCGGTGTCACCAAGTTCTTCACGGAAAGCGCGGTGGATCATGTGCGTGGCCGTGTGTGCCCGAGAAATTGCACGACGTCGATAAATATCCACGTGAGCCTCAACGTTCAGACCCTGCGTGAATTCACCACTCTTTACTTCTGCTCGGTGCACAAACAATCCAGGAACTGGCATTTGCACGTCATACACATCAGCAACGCAGCCGGTGTTAGTAATAATGCGTCCACGGTCACCAAGCTGGCCACCTGATTCTGCATAAAACGGTGAACGGTTCAAAATGATTTCAACATGATCACCTTGGGCTGCAGCGGCAACCGTTACACCTTCGCTCACCAGGCCGATGATGGTTGCTTCAGAGTCAACTTCGCTGTAACCAGTAAATGCAGTTCGACCACCGTGCTCAAGAATTTCACGGTAGGCAGTAGATGTGGTTAATCCGCTCTTCCGTTCACGAGCATCTGCCTTTGCACGTTCGCGCTGCTGACCCATGAGCGACCGGAAGCCATCTTCATCGACCTGCAGGCCTTGCTCTGCCGCCATTTCCAAGGTCAAATCAAACGGGAAGCCATAGGTATCGTGGAGCGCAAAGGCCTGCTCACCTGACACTGTGGTGCCGCCGCTGCCACGGATTTTTGAAGCAGCAGTGTCAAAGATTGTGGTTCCGGCTTTGAGCGTTTGGATGAACACGCCTTCTTCAGCCACGGCAATCTGACGAATGCGATTAGCTTCATCGTTCAGTTCTGGATACTGGGGAGCCATGGTGAGCACCGTGGCATCGATCAGTTCACCCATTGTTGGATCTGGGGCACCAAGAATTCGCATGTTCCGGATCACTCGGCGCATCAGGCGACGAAGAACATAACCGCGTCCTTCGTTGCCAGGAAGTACTCCGTCACCAATCAAGAACGCACAGGTGCGCGCATGGTCCGCGATCACCCGAAGCGCGACATCAGACTTGTGGTCCTTGCCGTACTTGGCTCCGGTGAGTTCAGCAGCCCGATCCAAAATGCCCTTAGTGGTGTCGATTTCGTAGATGTTGTCGACGCCTTGCAGTAATGCCGCCATGCGTTCAAGACCCATACCGGTATCGATGTTCTTCGCTGGCAAATCACCGATGATCGGGTAGCCCTCTTTACCTGGGCCCTCACCACGAATATTTTGCATGAAGACGAGATTCCACACTTCGAGATAACGATCTTCGTCGGCTTCTGGCCCACCATCGCGGCCATGATCTGGTCCGCGGTCGTAATAGATCTCAGAGCACGGGCCGCAGGGTCCGGGCACACCCATCGACCAGAAGTTATCTGCCTGGCCGCGACGCTGAATCCGATCCAGTGGTAGGCCGACTTTTTTATGCCAGATATCAATGGCTTCGTCATCGTCTAGGTAGACGGTTGCCCAAAGTTTCTCTTCTGGAAATCCGTATCCGCCATCACTCACCGGCTTGGTGAGAAGTTCCCAAGCGAAGGGAATTGCCTCTTCTTTGAAGTAATCACCAAAGGAGAAGTTTCCGGCCATTTGGAAGAACGAAGCATGACGAGTCGTGCGTCCCACTTCTTCAATGTCAAGGGTGCGCACAACTTTTTGCACACTGGTAGCGCGTGGGTAAGGAGCTGGCGCTTCACCAAGGAAATACGGTTTGAACGGCACCATGCCAGCGTTCACGAACAGCAACGTTGGGTCGTCAAGCAAGAGGGAGGCCGATGGAACGACCTGGTGACCACGATCCGCATAGAAGCGGAGGAAACGACTGCGAATCTCAGCGGAATCCAAGGTCATGCTCCTTCGTCATCGAATGTACGTTGCTGATTCAACCGGCTCTCAACCATGGCCCTGGCTGATTCCACCGTTGAAGCGGCATTCATGGCGACCTGCTGGACCGTCATGACCACGCCGCGCTCTCGCGATTCTTCAACGAATTGCTGGCCACGCTTGTAGGCATAGATGCCACCGGCCGCGCCGACAGCCACCCAGAACATCCTGCGCATGACCAAACTCCCTTACGTTGAGTGCCTCAACCTTAACGGTCGCTCTTGCGAAGCTGCTCGACCCTTTCAGCCACGCGAGCCCAAGCCGCCTCTGCTCCATGCTGGGTTGGTCGGTAGTACTTGACTCCCTGCAGTTGCTCGGGCAGATAACTTTGTGGCGCGACCCCGTCTGGGAGGTCGTGCGGGTAGATGTACCCCTGGCCGTGACCGTGGTCTTTGGCTCCTGGGTAATGCGCATCTCGCAGCCAGATTGGCACGGTGCCGACGCGACCTCGCTGCACGTCACTTCTAGCTTCCATGATCGCCGTCACGATCGCATTTGATTTCGGGGCCAGCGCAGCGTGCACCGTGGCATGAGCCAAAATGATCTGAGCCTCGGGCATGCCAACTATCGCCACCGACGTTGCTGCTGCGACTGCGGTTTGCAACACCTGAGGGTCAGCCATTCCGATATCTTCACTCGCCAAAATCATTAAACGTCGAGCCACGAACCGTGGATCTTCACCGGCCTCGAGCATTCGCGCTAAATAATGCAGTGCTGCATCTGGGTCACTCCCCCGCACGCTCTTAATGAAGGCGCTGATGACGTCGTAATGCTGATCGCCGTCTTTGTCATATCGCAGAGCAACATGTTGGATTGCTTGCTCAACATGGCTGAGCAGGATTTCATTGGATTCGTCGGCCTGCGCGGCGATCACTGCCGCCTCAAGGGCTGTTAAACCACGTCTGGCGTCACCCATGCTCAAGTGAATGAGATCAGCTAGTGCATCTTCAGTTATCTCGTATTCCGCATTGAATCCGCGTTCGTCTTGTAACGCGCGATGCAGCAACGTGGCAATCGCCTGATCCGTTAATGGCTGCAGAGTCACAACAAGGCTTCGTGAGAGCAAAGGTGAAATGACCGAGAAGCTTGGATTTTCGGTGGTTGCTGCAATCAGCGTTACCCAACCATTTTCAACAGCTGGCAACAAGGCATCTTGCTGGCTCTTACTGAAGCGATGCACTTCGTCGATGAAGAGCACTGTGCCTTGACCATTTATTGAGGATCTATTGCGGGCCGTCTCAATAACTTCGCGGACTTCCTTAACACCAGAAGTCACCGCTGAAAGTTGTGCAAAAGCACGACCGGACACTAATGACACCAAGGTGGCTAGTGTTGTTTTTCCCGTGCCTGGAGGACCCCACAAAATCACTGAAATCGCTGAACCGTTGCCGGTCAGCAGGTTGTGTAGAGGTGTTCCCGGGCTCAGTGCAGCTTCTTGCCCAACAACGTCATCAATGCTGATCGGACGCATGCGCACCGCAAGTGGTGCTAGCGCCTGACCCTCATCGAACAGCGTCATGATCGAAACTTACGCCTCGACTGGTGTCACCTGCGGCTTCACAGGAAGGCCATCAATGAAAGCCTCCTTGCGCTGCTGAGGCGTAATTGGCGTTGGTGCACCGGTCAAAGGGTCTTGTCCGCCGCCAGTCTTAGGGAAAGCGATCACATCACGAAGCGAAGACGCACCTGCAAGCAACATACAAATGCGGTCCCAGCCAAGAGCAATGCCGCCATGTGGTGGTGGGCCGAACTTGAAGGCGTCAAGCAAGAAGCCGAACTTGTCGTTGGCTTCGGTCTCATCCATGCCCAGCAATGCGAAAACGCGTTCTTGCACATCGCCTTGATGAATACGGATAGATCCGCCACCGATTTCATTGCCATTACACACAATGTCGTAAGCCCAAGCAAGAGCTTGATCAGGTGCTTCTTCAAACTTGTTGAGCCACTCAGTGTTTGGTGAGGTGAAGGGGTGGTGAACCGCAGTCCAGTCGCCCTCATCTGTCATTTCAAACATTGGTGCATCGATAACCCACAAGAAAGACCAACTGCCTTCTTCGATGAGTTCTAAGCGGCGTGCAATTTCATCTCGCGTTGCACCAAGCAGCGGTCGAGCATCATTTGGCTTTCCTGCTGCGAAGAAAATGCAATCGCCATTGTTGGCACCTGTAGCAGCAACAATGCCTGCTCGTTCTTCTTCGCTGATGTTCTTGGCAACTGGGCCACCAAGTTCACCGTTGGCATCAACAGTGACGTAGGCAAGGCCCTTTGCTCCGCGCTGCTTTGCCCATTCCTGCCAGGCATCAAATGCGCGACGTGCCTGATCTGCGCCGCCTGGCATGACAACTGCGCCTACATATTCAGACTGGAAGACGCGAAATGGTGTGTCTTTGAAAAAGTCGGTGAGCTCAATGAGTTCCATGCCGTAGCGAAGGTCTGGCTTATCGGAACCAAATCGGCGCATTGCCTCGTGGTACGTCATTCGAGGAATTTCGCTGATGGTGTGGCCCAAGATTCCCTGCCAAATTGCACGCACTAACTCTTCACCGAGTTCGAGGATGTCTTCTTGTTCAACGAATGACATTTCAATATCTAGCTGCGTGAATTCAGGCTGGCGATCAGCACGGAAATCCTCATCGCGGTAACAGCGTGCGATCTGGAAGTAACGCTCCATACCGCCGACCATGAGCAACTGCTTGAACAGTTGAGGCGACTGCGGAAGCGCGTACCAGTGACCAGGCTGCAAACGCACAGGTACCAAGAAGTCACGAGCACCTTCAGGTGTTGAACGTGTCAAAGTGGGCGTTTCAATTTCTACGAAATCACGATCAATCAGCAAATTACGCGCGATTTGATTCAACTTCGAACGCATTCGCAAGATATCGCTTGCAGATTGGCGGCGAAGATCCAGATAGCGGTATTTAAGGCGAACTTCGTCGTTGACGGCAATTCGATCGTCAATAGGGAACGGCAACGGCGCTGAGACCGACAGGATCTCGACTTCTGTCGACATCACTTCGATAGCACCCGTTGGCAGTTCCGCATTCTCATTGCCCACTGGTCGGATTGCAACAGTTCCGGTGATCTTTAGGCAGTACTCGTCACGCAGACCATGGGCAATGTCGGCATCGTGCACAACAACCTGCACCACACCAGAGGCGTCGCGAAGATCCAGAAAGGCAACACCGCCATGATCGCGCCGGCTGGCTACCCAGCCTGCGAGTGTGACGGTTGTGCCGGCATCAGATGCCCGCAGCTTGCCCGCATATGCGGATCGAATCACGAGTGGATCCCTTCGTTTTTCTTCAGTCGTTGCGCCAGAAGCGGCTGCACACTCTCCCATGCCACAGTCTCTTGTTCGCCACTTGCCATGTTGCGAACAACAACTGTGCCGTCGGCTACCTCTTGGTCGCCAACAATGAGAACCCAAGGCGCTTGGCTCTTATCGGCCGCCTTCATCGCGCCCTTGAGCCCTCGGTTTCCATAAGCTAAATCAAATCGCACTCCGGTTGCCCGCAGTTCTCCACCCAAAGCGATCAGCACTGATTTGGCCTCGTCACCAATAGGCACCGCAAACACATCAACCAGCGGACCGGCTCCCGGAGCAAGCCCTTCAGCTTCGCAAGCCAAGAGTGTGCGATCGGTGCCAAGTCCCCAACCGATGCCTGAAAGATCTTGCCCACCAAGTGAAGACATCAGCCCGTCGTAGCGTCCGCCACCACCGATTCCTGATTGAGCACCCAATAAATGGTGTGTGAACTCAAATGCGGTGCGGGTGTAGTAATCCAGACCTCTCACCAACGATGGTGCCTCAGTCCACTCCACTTTGAGTAACCGAAGTGCAGTGCGCACATCGTCGTAGTGCGACTGACAGGCTTCACATAGGTGATTGACCATGTAGGGAACGCCAGCAAGTTGGGCCTGCACGTCTTCGCGCTTGTCATCAAGCACGCGCAGCGGATTAATCGCTGCCCTTTCACGGGTTGCTTCATCTAGGTCAAGATTTGCCAAGAAGGTTTGCAATAAGACGCGATATGACGGACGACATTCAGCGCAACCAAGCGACGTCAGTTGCAAGGTGAACTGCGTCAATCCAAGCGAACGAAAGCCGATGTCTGCCAACGAAATGACTTCAGCATCCAAAGCGGGATCGTCTGTACCGATTGCTTCAATACCAACCTGTTGCAATTGCCGGTAGCGACCGTGTTGCGGACGTTCTGCACGAAAGAATGCTCCGGCGTAGTACAACTTCACAGGCAGTTGGCCGCGATCAAGGTTATTTTCGATAACCATGCGCATAACGCCGGCGGTGCCCTCAGGGCGCAATGAAAGTGAACGTCCACCACGATCTTCAAAGGTGTACATCTCTTTTGCGACCACGTCGGTTGACTCACCAACGCCACGAACGTACAAAGCGGTGTCTTCAAAAACTGGAAGTTCCGCATATCCGTAACCGGCGTGACGGGCTGGCGAACTCAAAGCTTCGCGCACGGCGAGAAAAGCTGCGCTTCTGCCTGGAAAATATTCTGGAACACCTTTTGGAGCTTGCAACTGCGCCACGATTACAGCCCCGTCCGAGCCGGAAAGTGTGGACTGTTGGGTTGCAGGAAGGGATTGGTTGCGCGCTCTTGACCAATCGTGGTCTGCTGACCATGACCCGGGAGCACAACCATGGTGTCGTCTGCGCTGAGAACTATTCGTTCAAGGGATCGTTGCATCGCGGCCATATCTCCGCCGTCAAGGTCGGTACGACCGATGCTTCCAGCGAACAGCAAATCACCAGCAAACATCAGTGGCGGCATTTCTTCGTCGCCAAGCCGCTCAAAGACCACTGAACCTTGAGTGTGCCCTGGTGCGTGACGCACCCGAATCTTAAGGCCGGCCATCTCCAGAATCTCGTCGTCCGTCACTAAGCGCACATCTTCTGGCTCAGTTAATTCAAGTTCGCCTTTGGTCATGGCTAGCAGGGCATCCCTATTGGCAGCAATCGTTGACCCGGCTAAATCAGCCAATCGGCCCCGGTCATCAGCGTGGATGAAGGCGGGGATCCCAAAATCATGAGTTAAAGGCGCTACTGACCACGCATGATCGATGTGCCCATGCGTAATCAGAACAGCTGCCGGTCGCAATTTGTTCTCACGGACTATTTCCATCACTCCGCCGATGGAATCCTGACCTGGATCGATAATCAGGCACGGCTCCCCCGCGCCAGGCGCAATGACGAAGCAATTCGTGCCCCAAGAGCCCGCTGGAAATCCCGCCACAATCACGCCGTCCAGCCTAGCCTGCTTGTGTACGGCCATTACACTCCATGGGTGTCGAATACTAATAAGCGCCAGCGTGAACTCGCCCATGCCAAGTACGAGCGCCAGCAGGCCCGCCGAGGCAATAAATACGGCAATCGGCGACGCAGGCAGCAGATCACTGCCGCTCTAACCGTGGCGGTTCTGGTTTTGGGCACCGTGGGCTGGGTGCTGCTCAGTCATCAAACCTCAGAGCCCACTGCTGAGGCTGCGGCTGACCAAGCCACCTCTGGCGCATCCGGATCGGATCAGTCCGCTGTCGGACCCACACTCAAATGCACCGGATCAACGAAGACCACATCAACACCATTATCGTTTAAGACTGCGCCGAAGCCAGCTGCCTCGATAGCTGATGGCACCCAGATTGTGCTCGATACGAACTGCGGCCCCATCGTGATTTCGACTCTTCCCAAGCTGGCGCCAGCAACAGTGAGTTCGGAAGTCTTCTTAGCCAAGCAGGGGTTCTACGACAAGACCCCGTGTCACCGCCTCACGACTTCGGGGATTTTTGTGCTCCAGTGCGGCGATCCAACGGGCACCGGATCTGGTGGCCCGGGCTACACCGTGCCTGACGAAAACCTTCCTACTGCCACTGGCGTGAACTACCCAGCGGGCACGGTTGCGATGGCCAATGCCGGTCCGGGAACAGCCGGCTCGCAGTTCTTCCTCGTCTATCAGGACACAATTTTGGGCCCGAACTACACCATTTGGGGGAAGATCACTTCGGGTCTTGACCTAGTTCAAGCGATTGCCTCGGTCGGCGATGCTGGCGGTACCGGAGATGGTGCGCCAACCCAACCTGTCGTGATCGAGCGGGCAACTGTGCGAGGCGCCTAGCCACACCGGTAGCGTGTGACTTTCAACGGAAGGCACAACCATGACTGAGTCTTTGCCAGGCGCGATCCCTACGCCTGCAGCATTGCGACGCCCAAAGCCAACTGCAGTCCCTGCAGCCCCGGCCGCGAGCGATCCAAGTAAGTTCGGCCGCGTTGATGCGGATGGCACCGTGGTGTTGTTCACTCCCGAGGGTGAAGTCGTGGTCGGCCAATGGGTTGCCGGTCCCCCAGCCGAAGGTCTTGCCTTTTTCGGTCGCAAATATGACGACCTTGTTGTTGAACTTGATCTCACTGCAGCGCGCCTAGCCGACGGACATGCAAATGCCGAAGCAGCAGCCGTAGCTATCAGCCATGTACGCGAGGCAGTGGCTGCACATACCTACGTTGGCGATACACAAGTGCTGCTTTCCAAGATTGAGTCACTTGAAACAGCAGTTACTCAGGCCAAGGTCGCCCATCAGGCTGCAAAGGCTGCTCAAAAAGCCGCTGCGAATATCCAACGAGATGCATTAGCCATTGAAGCTGAATCCTTGGCTGATAGCACTGCCTGGAAAAGCACAAGTGAGCGATTTGCCACCATGATCGATGATTGGAAAGCGCTTCCCCGGATGGATCGCACATCCGAACAAGAAATTTGGAAACGCATCAGTGCCGCGCGCGCCACATTTGATAAGCGTCGTAGGGCGCACTTCACTGAGGTTGAATCACAGCGTAAAGATGCAACGTCTAAGAAGCGTGAACTTATTGCGAGTGCTGAAGCACTCTCGACTTCAACTGACTTTGTGAATACTTCAAAGAAGTTGCGGGATCTCATGCAGGAGTGGAAAGTTGCCCCTCGCACTTCCAAGCGCGATGAAGATAAGTTGTGGAAGCGCTTCAAGGCCGCTCAAGACACTTTCTTTGCCAACCGCATTGCAACTGAAACAGCTGCCGAAGATGAGCTCAAGATCAACATTCCTGCTAAAGAGGCGTTGGTTGTTGAAGCTGAGTCCATCAAAGTTGCCGCGGATCTCAAACTGGCCAAGGTTGCTTTGCGGTCAATCCAGGATCGCTGGGATAAGGCCGGTGAACTACCCAAGGCCGATCGCGATCGCTTGGAGCGTCGACTGAAGAAGGTTGAAGATTCCATCCGTAACGAAGAAGCCAACAGCTGGAAGCGCAGTAACCCGGAGGTTCGCGCTCGCGCTGAATCTACAGCGAATGCTTTTGCGGACGGGCTAGCAAAGCTTGAGGGTCAACTCGCAGCAGCAAGAGCCGCCGGTAAGTCAACAGACATTGCAAAACTCGAGGCAACGATCGCTTCCACTCATGCTCTCTTGGATGCTGCATCTTCTGCTGCGAAAGAATTCAAAAACTAATTCTTCGTCGCCTTAATGCTCGTTGCTACACCCGATAGGCGTCGTAGACGCCTTCCACGTTTCGTACAGCTTTCAACACCGATCCAAGATGCTTTGGATCCGCCATTTCAAACGTGAAACGTGACATCGCAATTCGATCGCGGGTGGTGGTGACCGAAGCACTAAGAATATTCACATGAGTATCTGAAAGCGCCCGCGTGACATCGGACAACAAACGTGCACGATCGAGCGCTTCGATCTGGATATTCACTAAGAAGACACTGCTTGATGTTGGGGCCCATGACACATCAACAATTCGATCAGGTTGCTCTTGAAGCCCTGGCACGTTGACGCAATCTCCACGGTGAACGGAAACCCCATTGCCGCGAGTGACAAATCCTAGAATTTCATCGCCCGGTACTGGGGTGCAGCACTTGGCTAGCTTGACCCAGACATCGTCGCTTCCGTTGACCATGATGCCAACATCATTGGCACTGCGGGCATCCCGGCGGGCAGCCCGAGTGGGAGTAAGAGCCTCTGCAGCATCGTCGGCTGCTTGATCAACACCGCCTGCTGCGTCGATGAGGCGTTGAATCACTGTTGCGGCGCTGGCCTTGCTTTCGCCAACAGCGGCGTACAAGCCAGTGATGTCCGTGTGATGCAGTTCTACCGCAATCGCATTGAGCGCTTGAGTGTTCATCATGCGCTGCAACGGTAAGCCCTGCTTACGCATAGCGCGAACAATCGCGTCCTTACCTTGTTCCACTGCCTCGTCACGTCGAGCATGCGAGAACCACGCCTTGATCTTGCTCTTGGCACGGGCAGAAGCCACAAACCCAAGCCAATCGCGACTAGGCCCAGCCGTTTCTGCTTTAGAAGTGAAAATCTCGATAACATCGCCATTGCTCAGCGTCGATTCAAGGGGAACTAGTTTTCCGTTCACCCTGGCACCTACGCATCGATGCCCCACTTCGGTATGAACGGTGTACGCGAAATCGACTGGAGTTGCTCCGGTTGGCAGAGCGATGACATCACCTTTAGGTGTGAAGACAAAGACTTCAGAGGACCCCAGGTCATAACGCAACTGATCCATAAACTCTTCAGGATCTTCAGTCTCGCGTTGCCATTCGACCAATTGACGCAACCAAGCAAAGTCATCAAGATTTTGCTGACTTTTCTTATCTCCACCTTGCTTGTATCGCCAATGCGCTGCCACCCCGAATTCAGAGGCATTGTGCATGTCAAAGGTTCTGATCTGAATTTCAACCGGCTTTCCGCCTGGCCCAATAACCGTAGTGTGTAGTGACTGATACATATTGAATTTTGGCATAGCGATGTAATCCTTGAAACGTCCAGACATCGGGCTCCATTTTGCATGGATTGCACCTAGGACGCCATAGCAATCCCGCATGTCATCTACCAGAATCCGCAAACCAACAAGATCATAAATATCCGCAAAATCACGGCCGCGAACAATCATCTTTTGGTAAACCGAGTAGTAATGCTTTGGTCGCCCAGTGACTGTGCCCTTGATCTTGTGGGTACGAAGATCCGCTTCAATAACTGAAATTACCTCTTCGAGATAGATATCGCGCTGCGGTGCACGCTCGCCAACGAGACGAACAATTTCTTCGTACATCTTGGGATACAAGGTGGCGAAGGCGAGATCTTCGAGTTCCCACTTCACCGCATTCATACCTAAGCGATGTGCCAATGGCGCGTAAATCTCTAGCGTCTCTCGAGCCTTGATCTGCTGCGTTTCTTCGCTCATCCAACGCAAGGTGCGCATGTTGTGAAGTCGATCAGCAAGTTTGATCATCAGCACGCGAATATCGCGCGCCATCGCAACAACCATTTTGCGGACTGTTTCCGAAGTTGACGCATCGCCATATTTCACTTTGTCGAGTTTTGTTACACCGTCGACAAGCGCCGCCACTTCATCGCCAAAATCTTCACGCAGCGAATCCAATGAATAGCCCGTGTCTTCTACAGTGTCATGTAAGAGTGCAGCTGCAAGAGTTGTACCGCCCATGCCAAGGTCTGCCAAAATTTCAGCCACTGCAACCGGATGAGTGATGTAAGCATCCCCGCTGCGCCGGCGCTGTTCGCGATGCAAATATGCCGCTGTCTCATAAGCCCGCTCAACGAGTCGTGCATCGGCTTTGGGGTGGTACTTACGCAGCGTGCGAAGCAAACGGTCGAGTTCGGGATGTTGACGCTTCTGTCCACCAAAGATCGCGATGCGAGACCGAATCTTCTGATTCTCAGGCACGACAACAACCGGAGCTGTCGTTAGCTCCGCGGGAAGCCCTGCTTCCTTACTCACGTCGCTCCTCACCTTGGGATTGAGTCAAGTGTAAAGCGATCAAGACTTAAGAAGCGAAATCACCGTTACGCCACGCTCATCGCAACGCTCTCGACCCTTGAGAAAACCTATTTCCAGAATGACCACTAGAGCCACGACCTCAGCGCCAGTTTGACGCACAAGATCGATACATGCCCCTGCTGTACCGCCAGTAGCAAGCACATCATCGACGATCACGACCCGACGCCCCTCACCTAAGGCATCTTGATGCAACTCTAAGGTCGCTGTGCCGTATTCCAATTCATATTCCAAAGCAAAGACCTCTGGAGGTAGCTTCCCGGGCTTGCGTGCAGTAATGAAACCGGCGCCCCTACTTACCGCTAGCGCAGCACCATAAGGAAAGCCTCTGGCCTCAATGCCAACGACTTCATCGATGTGCTGATCTGTGAGTTCGTTGTTCATCTCGGCGACGACCGCGCTAAAGGCCTGGCCGTCAGCCATCAGACCCGTGAGATCTTGAAACTTCACCCCAGGGATTGGCCAGTCTTGGATCAGCCGAATACGAGAACGTAGGAGTTGTTCAACCTCTGGCTTCATATTTAATTCTTTGGTCTTTTTGAACGCGGCAACTTCTTAGGTTGTTGACGTGAGCCGGCGTCATCCAACGT
>CAFBMC010000041.1_pt1 | contig 12887 bp, 11 predicted proteins | sample 7268441 | NCBI WGS metagenome assembly CAFBMC01 (sample SAMEA6814051, study PRJEB35770) | freshwater metagenome | biome: Freshwater; feature: Freshwater reservoir; material: water | place: Czech Republic | collected 2017-05-23 | depth 30m m | reverse complement strand
TCTGGTAGCTAACCCAAAGGGCGAGATTATTCCGCGTCCGATCAAGTCCAACTTCCGTGAAGGCTTGTCGGTTCTCGAATACTTCATCTCAACGCACGGTGCTCGTAAGGGTCTTGCAGATACCGCACTTCGTACCGCTGACTCCGGCTACTTGACTCGTCGTCTCGTCGACGTGTCACAGGACGTCATCGTTCGTGAAGTTGATTGCTTCACCGAGCGCAGCACAGCAATTCAAATTGGTGAATTGCGCGGCGGCGTTGTGGTGCAGCTCGACAACATTGACACCGCTGTCAGCACTCGCGTGCTTGGTCGCGATGTTGAGGTCAACGGCACGGTCATCGCATTGTCAGGTGAAGAACTCACCACTGCTCGTCTTGAAGAACTCGTAAGCCTGGGTGCAACAGAAGTTCGCACCCGCTCAGTGCTTACCTGTGAGAGCAAGGTCGGCACGTGTGCAATGTGTTACGGCAAGTCAATGGCAACCGGCAAGTTGGTTGACGTCGGCGAGGCCATCGGCATCGTTGCAGCCCAGTCAATTGGTGAGCCTGGAACTCAGCTCACCATGCGTACCTTCCACACCGGCGGTGTGGCAGGCGAGGACATCACGCACGGTCTTCCACGTATTGTTGAACTCTTTGAGGCTCGTACCCCTAAGGGTGTTGCGCCAATCAGTGAGGTCACCGGCCGGGTTCGCGTCGATGACACTGACAAGACTCGCAAGCTTGTGGTTGTTCCAGACGATGGCAGCGAAGAAATTGCGCAGCCAGTGTCAAAGCGCACCCGTTTGCTCGTTGAAGACGGACAGCATGTGCAGGTTGGTCATCAGCTCACCGTTGGTGCAGTTGATCCAAAGCAGGTGCTTCGTATTCTTGGTCAGCGCGCAGTCCAGTTGTACTTGGTTGATCAGGTGCAAGAGGTCTACCGCTCACAGGGTGTATCGATCCATGACAAGCACATTGAGGTCATCGTTCGCCAGATGCTCAAGCGCGTCACAATCATTGATGATGGTGACTCAGGCTTCCTCACTGGTGATGTCATCGAGCGCAATAAGTTCGAAACGACTAACCGTCGCGTGGTTTCCGAAGGTGGAACTCCTGCTGCTGGTCGTCCAGAACTCATGGGTATCACGAAGGCATCGCTTGCAACTGAATCATGGTTGTCGGCAGCTTCCTTCCAGGAGACCACTCGCGTGCTCACCGATGCTGCTATCCACGGCAAGAGCGATCCACTGCTCGGGCTCAAGGAAAACGTCATCCTCGGCAAGCTCATCCCAGCAGGTACCGGCATGCCGCAGTACCGCAACATTCGGGTTGAGCCAACTGAAGAAGCAAAGAACGCGATGTACGCAACGTTCGCCAATTACGACGAACTTGATTACACCGGCTTCGCAACCAATTCAGGTGCTGCAGTGCCTTTGGAAGAGTTCGACTTCCGCGGATACAACGCGTAACTCGAAAGAACTCAATAACGTAAGCCAGATTAGGTGAGAAGGGGAAGGACATTGTCCTTCCCCTTCTTATATTTACGGGAGAGGTGAATGATGCCAATTGAACATGTTGATGCAAAAAGTGATGCACGACTTGGTGATTACATTGACCTCACCGATGTTGCCCTACGTACAAGTTTTGAAGCAGAGCACGGTTTATACATTGCCGAGAGTGCCAAAGTAATCCTGCGTGCCCTGCGTGCTGGTCACCAGCCACGATCATTGTTGATGTCGGATCGCTGGCTGCCACGGATGAGCGAACTCATTGAAGAAGTAGCCAGTCGTTTTCCGGATACGCCAGTCTTTATTGCCGAAGAGTCCGAACTTGAAAAGATTGCCGGTTTCCATGTGCATCGCGGTGCACTTGCATCCATGCAACGCCCGGCATTGCCGTCACTGACTGACCTTTTGAAATCTGATCCGCGACGCATCGTCATCCTGGATGGGGTCATTGACCACACCAATGTCGGTGCAATCTTTCGCTCGGTCGCTGGCATTGGTGCGGATGCAGTTCTTATTACTGAGCAGTGCGCAGATCCGCTCTATCGGCGATCAATCCGGGTAAGCATGGGCACGGTCTTTCAAGTGCCGTGGACGCGCATTGATTGGCAGCGAGACCGTAAAATCTTGAAAGCTGCTGGGTTCAGCGTGGCTGCATTTGCCTTGGCACAGGATTCCATTTCACTTGATGAATTAGCCAGCGATCCACCTGCGCGCTTGGCGATTGTCTTGGGAGCCGAAGGCGGGGGTCTATCCGACCTCACCGTGGCAGATTGTGATCTCACGGTCCGCATTCCTATGGCTGGGGGAGTCGACTCACTCAATGTTGCTGCGGCAGCGGCGGTGGCGATGTGGGCCCTTCGAGTACCTTCCCCGATCAGTCACATCTCCTGATGCAGGGGCCTAGGGTGTGCACATGTTTTCATTGACAGCCGAGGCCAACACGGCAGGTATTGCAGTGCTTAGCGCTGCCGCGAGAACCGCAGTGACTGCGCTTGGAGTTGCAGGCGAGGGTGCTGGATTAGTGATGACCCTCCTCGCGACCGATGCCGCCACTCGCCTCAGCGGTGGCGAAGAAAGCACCGCGCTTGTTATAACAGTGACCAATGAGGGCAGTGAACTCATGCTTTCGTTACATGATCGCGGATTACCAATTGTGGGCCCACCCGACTCAGTACTTCCACTGCTCGAGCACGGAGTCGTGACGAGCATCAGTGCGAGTGCAAGTGGTGACGGCAACGTCACTCAGGTGCGATTCGCATTGCCTTCTTATCACCAGATTCTTGATCTTGATGGCATCGATAGCGCGGATGCCATAGTTGAGTTGACGAGTGAACCCGTGACCTTCCGGGAACTTGTTCCGCAAGATGCTGTTGAACTCACACGCACGATTTATCGGTGTTACGGATGGTCATATCCCAACGGTGATTTTTACTATCCAGATCGTGTCGCCGCAATGATTTCTTCAGGTGAGCGCATCGGAGAAGTTGCCGTCACTGAAGATGGTCGCATCGCAGCCCATTGGGGAGCGGTCTTCCTTTCACCGAGCGTTGTTGAAACCGGTGTCACGGTAACTGACCCGGCTTTTCGTAAGCGTGGCCTAGCCCAACAGGTGGGCGATCGCTTACTAGAACGCTTGATAGCCGCAGGGATTGCCGGCCGACTACGCGAACCGGTGCTCACTCATTCGGCTACTCAGCACATTGCACTGACCGAAGGCGCAACCATGGTTGGTGCGTATTTGCATTATTCGCAACCACTCATGCAGGTGGGGATCACCCAAGGCATGCTTACCGATCGCACCTCGCTTTCCGTTGCTTTCACTGCATTGCAGCCACTCACGTCAGCGAGCATTTCGATCCCAGCGCCGTACCTGCCCTTTGTTCAATCGATTCTTGAATCTTCAAGTTGGCCCCGAGCATTTGCAGATGTGGAACGGATGGCAGTCGTACCAAAGGATTCTGCGTTGGCAACTCGCTTTGATGCCAGCAATCGCTTGGGCATCGTTGACGTGACGGTTGCCGGTGAGGATCTGGTCGAAGCCGTAGATTCAGCGATGGAGCAGATGCGTCGATCAGGGGCTGAATATGTTCAGGTTCGACTGCCAGCGAATCAACCCGCGCTTGCACTGGTCGGGGCTGGCCTCACCGAGCTTGGCTTAGGTTTTGGTACGTATATTCCTGAATTTCGTCCGGCCACTGAAACCCACGTCGGTGACATTCTGGTCACCCAATGGCTGGCCGATCCCGCTGTGGACACTGAAGCATTCGTCTATGCGAATGTGGAAGTCGAATCGCTCATGAACGGCATAGTCGACCAAGCCAAAGAGGTAGGTGGTCGAGGATTGGTGCAAAGACGCCGAGCCGCACGTCGGGCTCAGCTTTTTGCAGCATTGGATTAGGGAGCATTCGGTGGTTCTGGACACTGGAGAACTCAGACCCCCCTACGATAAGGCCCCTAGGTTGATCGTTTGATTTGAGGGAGTTCTTTCATGACCACTGTAATTTCCATTCACTCATTTCGTGGGGGCACAGGAAAGAGCAACACCACCTCAAATGTGGCTGGTCAACTAGCCGCTATGGGTCACCGGGTTGGTGTGATCGATACCGATATTCAGAGCCCAGGAATCCATGTGCTTTTCGGCTTTTCCGATGATCTCGACAACACCCTCAATGACTACCTGTGGGGCAAGATCGCGATTAAAGATGCTGCACATGATGTGACCTCGGTGATTGCCGCGAGTGCAACCGTTGCGCCAGGTGGAGCACTGTTCCTCGTGCCTTCCAGCATGAAGGCCGGCGACATTGCCCGAGTTTTGCGCGAAGGTTACGACGTAGGCACGCTTAACGATGGATTCCGCGACCTTGCAAAGGATCTTGAGTTGGATTACCTGCTCATTGACACCCACCCAGGTTTGAACGAAGAGACGCTGCTCTCCATCACGATCAGTGACATCCTGCTGCTGATTCTTCGACCAGACCGTCAGGATTTCCAGGGCACGGCTGTGACAGTGGATATCGCCCGCAAGCTAGGCGTACCAGCGCTCTACTTAGTGGTAAACAAGGTTCCTCGAGGCGTCGATACTGCAGACCTTCGTGAGCAGATGACGGCAGCATACGCGTCAGAAACAGCAGCGGTATTGCCGCTCGCTGAAGAAGTGGTGCAGAACGCATCTGCTGGTCTTTTCTCTCTCACCAGCCCAGATCACGACTGGTCAGAGCAGATCAGGACGATTGCACTTCGAGTTACGCAGTAATCACGCATGGGTGAGACCGACGAGTCGGGTGATGTTTGGGATTTCCTTCCCAAGCGGACAAGCGAACAAAAGAGCTCTGCACCAGACATCCCGGTGTCGAACAAGCCGGGAACAAGTAGTTCTGATGATGCTTGGGATTTCTTGGCAACTCGTAAGGCAGAAGTGCAGGCGCGCGGTGATGAGGCCACGGTGCCCGAGGCTGTAATTGAACGACGTGAGCACGGTGAGTTTCGGGCTGAAATGGGCGGGGCGTCACTAAAACGCCGTGCAATTCCAATGGCAGTAGCGCTAGCTGCAATATTTTTCGCGGGCTTTGTCACAGAGGTTGTCGCTTCGAGTCAAATGATCGCCCTCGCTGGCACCCAGTCGCTGCTCTATATCTACCCGCTCGGGGGCCTTGGTCTCGTGTTGCTTGGCTTGGCTCAATTCCGATTTGTGGATCAAGCAGCTCGATTGCGGGTCTTACGTTACGTGTCACTCGCGTACGCTCTAGTCTTTGTAATCGCTCTTGTGTGTATTTCAGCAGGCGTTACACCGATCATTGCAACTGGCCTGATTTGGCTGCTGGCCGACCAACTGAATTTCTTAGTTCCCTTGCTCATCTGGAGTCTTGCGGGCGATGAGTTCAATGTCGCTGAAGGTCAGAAAATTTTCGGCTGGCTAGTGGCATGGACCTATGTAGGACAATTCCTGGGACTTGGTGTGGCATTCGTGAGTCCTTCACTCTTGAAGAACTTAGACGTTTCGCTTACTTCATTATTGGTAATTTCTCCGATCGTTTGTATTGGTATCGCTATCTGGCTGCCTCGGGTATTGCGCGGAAGTCACGCAGCGCTGGGAACAGCCAAGGCGGAGAGTTACCCAGAGTCATTCAAGAGTGCTTGGGGATTTATCACCGGTGTGCCAATTTGGCGCTACCTATTGTCAGCTTCGATGCTTTCTTTCGTGGGCGGAACCACAATTGTGATGGGCTTCAGCGTCGGCGTGGGAGACATTATTGGACGCGATGCGCAAGAGCTACAAGTGGTGTTTGCTGGTGCTTGGCTCATTGGACTTGCCGGATGTCTTGCCATTCAATATTTCTTCGCTGAGCGCATCGCGGGGAAAATCGGCATTCCTGGCACGTTGATCTTGCTCCCGATTGCCGCAGTAATTGCAGGCATCGTCATGACAGTTGGCGCCGCTATGGGTTCGGTCGCTGTCATCATCGTGGCTATCACGATCTGGCGCTTACCACGGTGGAGCCTGGATGAGAATGCACGGAGAGGGGCATTAGCGCTAGTTCCAGACGAGAGACGCACCCGCGTTTCGTTCATTATCGATCTTTTACCCGTCGCGACAGGCTTGATTCTGGCGGCACCAATCGTTGCCATTGGCTTTGCGTTTGATCGGTTCTGGATTTCGTCGATTATTGCAACACTCATTGCGGCGGCGGCAATTCCTTTGTCGATCAAGGTGATCAAAGGCTGGGAAGACAGCCTGATGAACTGGCGACTACGCCGGCGCAAGCAAAACCGAACCCTTGACTTCGGCTAGAAGAAATACCGAGAGAGAAATTCGAGATGAGCAGCGAAATGGGTAATGTGTCACGGGTCGATGGTATTCTCGTCGCGCTCTTGCAACTCAAGGAGCCGGTGATCTGGGATGAAATTCAATACCAAGTCACGACTGACTGGGATTCACTTGTGCACTTAGGGATTGTTGAAGAACTTGAAGCCGCATTCCAAATTTCAATCTCCCCAGAAGAGGTCACGTCGATGAAGAATCGCGAAACCATTCTTGAACTTCTACAAAGCAAAGGCGTTGCCGTCAAACCCTGACGGGTGGAGCACTCATTTTCTGTTCACAAGGTATCCAAGGAGAATCATGGCAAGCAGCACGAAGGCCCCGGTGACTATCACTGATGATGGGCATGACGATCGACACATAAATCTTTCGCTTCGTTGGAAGCTCACCTTCAGTTTTGTTGGCCTCTTCACGGTCATCTTTGCCTTTATCGGATGGTTCATTCTGGACTTAACTGCGAATACAACACAGGATCGTCTATCAAGTGAACTCACCCTTCACGTTGAGGGTGCGACGAAGACTGTCAATGGCGATGACTTTTCTACATTGAATGCATCTGTGCCAGCAGTTCCTGATGCAAAGGATGAGACCGGGTTTGGCTATCCGACAAGCCCGCTCTACAAGTCGGTTGCAGCTGATCTCTTCACTGTCTACAACGTGGTCAAGGCAGGAACTTATACGTGGTTTAAGGACCCTAAAGACGGAAAGCTCTACACTTCTGCTTCTTCTGGCTACTATCGCGATCCACAGACGGGCTATCACTTCAAAGTGCCTTTGGCCGACGTCACGGATGACACTACGTACAGCCTGATGACTCAGGGTTTGACTAAAACAACGCAGCAACCGGCATACACAGATGCTTATGGTTCGTGGATTTCGACCTACACCCCCATTCTTGATAAGAGTGGCAAATCTGTAGGTGGCATTGGTCAGGATTACTCACTTGACTACGTCGCTCAAGTACAGGCTGATGTTCGCTCAAAGGTGTTACCAGCACTCATCATCAGCTACATCGTGCTGGTTGGCTTAGTGCTGCTTATCTCAACCAACATAGTTCGTCGCTTGAAGCGCTTAACGGTGGCCACTTCACGTATTGCGGATGGTGAATACGACCTGAATGTGAAGTCCCTCATGCGTTCACGTCTGCGAGATGAGATGTACACCCTTGCGGAGTCCTTTGCTCTGATGGCATCCAAGGTCGCAGCTCGTGAGCAATCCCTGAAGCAAGAAGTGACGCGTTTGAAGGTTGAGATTGATCACGCCCGCCGCACAGAAGCGGTCAAGGAGATCACCGAAAGCGAAGGGTTCGCCGATATCGCAGCAAAAGCGGCAGAAATGCGGCGTCGGATGAGAGAAGAACCAACTCAATCATGAGTTTCGGCGTCGGCACATTGATTACTGGTATCCCTGGGATGTCGGTTATTGATGTGCTGCCCGGCACCACTGAAGATGCGCTTCGTGAGCTTCAGGCGATTCACCTTCGACACTTTGAGTCAAGCTATCCCTGGGCAGTCAGTGATTTTGAACAAACTTGGCTCCATGGCGCTTCCCAGTCATATGTGATTGAGCACCAGTGGTTATTGCTCGTTGATGGCAAAACCTGCGGCGAGTGTGTCTTCCATGTGAATCTTGACCGCAAAGTCATCCTTCGTCACTACATGGCGGTGGATCAAGAAGTGCGGGCCGAATTACCGAGCGGATGGCTTACAGCTTTTAACGACTTTGCTGAAGCTTGGTGCGATGCGGATTCACGGGCGCATGGAATTGAACTCCTAGCAATGATGAGTGAGATTCAACCAAAACACGTCGCAGGGTGGAAGCGCATGGGGCATTTAAGCCCGGCCATCGACTATCGCGAACCGACTCATGGAAAGCATTGGAAGGAATTTGGGGACGTTGAGTTTGTACCAATGAGTGTGAATCTCAAATTACTCCCAGCAGGTAAGCAAGTGCCACTTCGAGAAGTCACCAAGGCTGCAGTGTCTGCATTCTTGATAGATAACTATGGACTATCTGAAAGTAACCCGACGGTACAGAGCATCTTGTTGAATTGCGAGCAACTTGGCTAGTCGAAGTTGAGTTTGTCGAGTAATGCTCGACCGCCTGCTTTTACTGCTCGCTTCTGAATGACGGAATAGCGGCCTTCGCTTTCGCGCAGCGCCCCATCGCTCAGTAAAAGATCGATTGCTTTAGAAAGTTCAGCATGATCGAATTCGGTTAATCGAGCCGAAATTTCTTCGAGTGACGAGCTACCTTCACGCAAGATTGAAGCAACTATTCGGCGCTCAGCTGGAGTGCGATCGAGTAGCCCCATCATGCCTGCGGAAATCGCTTCACGCGAGAGTGATCGAGTAACTGTTGTTTGAATTGCTATTGCGTGTTCGCCGCGCTCTTCTCCAACGGTTAACCGCAGGTCACCGCAATGATTACCCGGGCCCAGGATTGCAACTCGTCGTTGATGACCTTCGTCATCTTGGGTGGCAATTTCCACTGATCCCGAAATAATGAACACAACTCTGTCAGCCGGTGCACCCTGGCGGTAAATGTAATCCCCAGCTTCATAGCGTTCAGTGAGCATGCGAGTGAGTAGATTTTCGTGTTGCCCAGCTTCGATACCAATACTTGAAAGATCGATTTCGCCTGTGCTGAGTCTGCGTGACCACAATTGCGAATATTCCGGTGAACTCACGAGTAGTTCTTCGTGCGTCGCAAGTTGATGACCCTTGGCGGTGCAGTACAGAACGAGATCAACTTCATTTGCCATGTCAGGATCACGCAAACACACGATGATGTTCGAAACATTTGATTCACGAAGAACCTTGAGCAATGGACGTGCAGTCTCACTATCAGCCAATGAAATTAGTGGGCCGACCAATAAAGTTATAGGCGCAGCAGCTAGAGCAATTGCTAACGAGAGTCGCTGACGCTCATTAGGTGTGAGGAGAGCACTACCGGGGCCTAGGGGAGAGTCCAGACCGTTCTCAGAGATTGAAAAATCATCGATACCCACTTGCTTCAGCAGTGCACGAATGTGTGCGTCGCTGAGTTCGGGAGCAACAGCATGAACCTGTTCTCGAATAGTTGAGTTGAATCCGCTGGGATCATCGGGCACGAGAACCACGTCGAGGTTCACATGAGCAGTACGCAAGTGATGCCCATCGAGCGTTTCTCTCCATGAATCTTTGTGATGGCCTGCAGCAAGGATTGAGAGAACTAGCCCAGGGTCGATGCTTGAGTCGGTAACGAGGCCGACGATGCCGTTGGGAGGAAAGGCTAGCGTTTCAAGACTCAATCCTGGATGGATTGATTTGGTGAAAGCATCGACCTGTTTGCGATGGTCATCTGAGCCGACCAGAATTTGATCGATGCGTGCGCGACTCACGAGTGCGAGTTGAATAGATCGGATCCATGAAGGTAAAGCCTCGAGCCCGCGTACAACACCCTCGACATACAAGATTGCTGCGGCGACGGCCGCTAACGTTTCTTCGCCTGAAGTGATTGCAAATAAGACGACAAATAAGAGTCCAGCTAAACCTGCTGCATGTGCACCAGTGACGAGTTTGGCAATACTGATTCCTTGGTGATGCGCTGCTTCGCTGAGATCATGACTTCGGGTGTTAAATCGTGAAGTAATCCAGTTGTGTAGATGAAGCCCCGAGATGATCCGAGGTGAAGTGATCGCTTCATCTACAGCCTCACCGAGCAGGTTATTCGCATCGAGTCGTTCGCGATCTAACGTGATAAGTGTGCGACCGATAGTACTTCGAATGAACAAGAACACCAACGTGGCGACAGCCATCGCAACACCAGCATGCCATTCGATGTATGTCAGCAATCCAAGGCTGATCAAGATTCGAAAGACACCTGGTAATCCCTGATTAAAGGTTTGTTCAAATGCATCGCTCAGGTAATCCACATCGGTGGTGTGGCGGCTCACAACTGATGCGCGATCAAGTCCATGTCCTTGTAGGGATTTACCTGTCAAGGTCACTTGGAAAATACGACGACGCAGCTGATTCGCCGAAGTGACTGCAACGGTGTGACCGGCGATATGTGCGAAGTATCCGATCACCAACTGGGCCACCATGAGCCCCATGAGCCAATATACCAATGAACTCCAGTGGCCATGGTGAAGAAGCGTCTCAAAAACTAATGGAATTGCGGCCTGGCAGGCCAGCATGATTGCCGTGCAAATCAAACCAAGGGTAAGTGTTTTACCTGACCCTTGGAGATAAGGCCGATACCAGCCAAGAAGGTTGCGGAAGGCACCTCGGGTTTGCGCGTGGTCAGTCACGAGAGCATCCTGCCGCATCAAGCATTTTCAATTTCCCCACCCTCAGATTTACAGGCGATCGAGAAGTGCTTTTATCTTTGGCGTTGTTTTCGCGCCATGGGTGTGAAGGTGCATTCGCCATCGTGGCTCGCCACCGAGTCCACCGATGCCGCCGATGAGTTCTTCGACAAAACCACGATCCCCAAGCCAGCTCACGCGGTTCTCAGCTTCGATTTCGTCGATATTCAAATTCGCTGCGATCTCAGGGATAGTCATCGGGCCACGTCGGAGTAATGCACGCTGCGTTGCGCGAATAGCGGGTGGTGTTTCTAACAGGTCAACCATGCTCTTGTCTGGCAGGTGCATCACAACATCACGAGTGATACCAACACTGAGTTTTGCATCGCGAATATGCATCTCGTAGTTGTGGCCGCCAGTTGTGCGCAAGTTATCGAGTCCGTGTAAATGCAGGCCTGCTATTGCAGCGCCTGGTTCGAGTTCTGGGAATCGAAAACCAACGAAGACTCCATAGAAAGGCATGTGTTCCCAACGCACTTCATCAACCGCACAGACTTCTGCATATGTTCGGTAGGGCGGATCCTGCGGTTTCACACTTCGCACGAGTACTCGACTAAATGATCCTTCGATACGAACAGAAACAATTGCACCAGGATCATCGACGAGTTGCTCAATGATGACTTTGACTTCATGAAGGTCAACATCTTGTAGGCGCATCACTGTTGGCGAATCCAAGGTCGACACAATCGCAAACGGGGTGCGGGTATTGAGTGGCATGAGTTCTGCAGTGCCATGCCAATCAACCCGCCAAGGTTCACCGTCGACAACAACGAGTTCACCGTCGAGTCGATCCACAGTGCCAAGACCGTGGTCGCCCCCCGCCAATGCCTCCTCAAGGGTGGCAACCCCGTCAAAGCCGCCATCGAGAAGCACGTGTGCGAGTTGCAGTTGGTGGACGGCGTCGTCCACCGAGCAAGCCTGTGGATCAAGTCCGGCTCTCTTGATCGTTGCCGCTGCCACGAGGGGTGCGTCAAAGGTCATCGCTGCCTTTCGTGAACGTCACTGCCTCTCAGGAAGCAGGTGAGTCCTGGATTGCGGTTTTCGGCTAGATGCCGGGATAAGGCTCACATACAGTTGGGGTATGAGTGACGAGGGCACGCCCACAGCAGAGCAAACTTGGCCTAGCGACCCAGAAGCACCAAATGCCCTCGGTGACCCGGTAGCGCTGTCGCTGGACGCTAGTGAGCCCGCAGAAGAAACCGCTCGCGATCAAGTTGCGCGCACCTCAAGCGATGCAATAGTCGCGTTCATCCTGTCGCTGATCTCCTGGATTGCCTGCCCGATAGTTTTCGCAGTCGTTGCTTTAATCTTTGCGATGAAAGCCGACAAGTCGATCTCAACCTCTGCTGGCCAGGTTTCTGGCGGGGGTCTGTTATTGGCCGCCAAGTTGATTGCCTGGATCAATATCGGCTTTTGGATCGCGGTTTTGGTCATCGGCGGCTTTATCGGTATCGTTCTTCTCCTCGCAGGTGCCGGGTCACAACCCACGCATCCGTGAGGGAAATAGCCCAGTTTGGCCCAAAAGTCGACCCCGTTTTGACTCTTGGAAGCAAAGCCGGGTAATCTTCCCCTTCGTGTCTGACCCCTCAGACGCAACCCGCTGTGCGAACTTCCCCCGAAGCACGCATCGATGCGAATCTCGCATCTGGGATCTACCTACGAAGTTGGTGAATGTTGCCGCCGCAAGGTGCGCGACACACCCGACCGCGTGGGTCGGACACTGAGGGATGAGAAACAGCAAGGTCAACAACGAGAAAGGCAACACGTGCCAACGATTCAGCAGCTGGTCCGTAAGGGACGGCAGGACAAGGTCACCAAGACCAAGGCCCCCGCGCTTAAGGGCAGCCCACAGCGCCGTGGCGTGTGTACCCGTGTGTACACAACGACACCTAAGAAGCCGAACTCTGCGCTTCGTAAGGTCGCCCGCGTGCGTCTGACCTCTGGCATCGAAATCACTGCCTACATCCCAGGCGTTGGTCACAACTTGCAGGAGCACTCAATCGTTCTTGTCCGCGGTGGTCGCGTTCGCGATCTGCCCGGTGTTCGTTACAAGGTCATCCGCGGCGCACTTGACACCCAAGGTGTGAAGAACCGCAAGCAGGCCCGTAGTAAGTACGGCGCGAAGAAGGAGAAGGCTTAATGCCTCGTAAAGGTCCTGCCCCGAAGCGCCCGATCATCATTGATCCGGTCTACCAGGCACCAATCGTTACCCAGCTGATCAACAAGGT
>CAFBMC010000040.1_pt1 | contig 12986 bp, 11 predicted proteins | sample 7268441 | NCBI WGS metagenome assembly CAFBMC01 (sample SAMEA6814051, study PRJEB35770) | freshwater metagenome | biome: Freshwater; feature: Freshwater reservoir; material: water | place: Czech Republic | collected 2017-05-23 | depth 30m m | reverse complement strand
GACATCGCCATGGGCGTAGACGATGCCTATGAAGAACGCGCTGAAGGTTCGGTAGACCCACTTGACCGCCAAGGCGCTGGTGACCAAGGCCTGATGTTTGGTTACGCCTGCACCGACACTGTCGAACTCATGCCGCTGCCTATTTCCTTGGCGCACCGGTTGTCTGAGCAACTCACCTTAGTTCGCAAAAGCGGAACCATTCCTTACTTACGTCCCGATGGTAAAACTCAGGTCACCATTGAATATGACGAGAATCAGCGTCCAGTTCGCATTGACACCATTGTTATTTCTAGTCAGCATGCAGCTGACATCAATTTGAATACGATGCTCACGCCAGATATTCGCAAGCATGTTGTTGAGCCAATTCTTGCTGGCATTGATCTTGATTCCAAGGATTTCCGTTTACTCGTGAACCCAACTGGCAACTTTGTTGTCGGTGGTCCGATGGGCGATGCGGGTCTGACTGGCCGCAAGATCATCGTTGACACCTACGGCGGTATGGCACGTCACGGTGGCGGTGCCTTTTCCGGCAAGGATCCTTCAAAGGTTGACCGTTCAGCTGCTTACGCCATGCGTTGGGTTGCCAAGAACGTGGTTGCCGCAAGCCTTGCAACCCGTTGTGAAGTCCAGGTTGCTTACGCAATTGGTAAGGCGCACCCGGTCGGTGTCTTTGTTGAAACTTTCGGCACGGGTGTGCTCAGTGATGAAGCAATTCAAGAAGCCGTATTGCGTGTCTTCGATCTGCGTCCGGCTGCCATCATTCGCGACCTTGATCTCTTGCGTCCGATTTACCGCACCACGAGTGCCTACGGTCACTTTGGTCGTCCGCAAGGCACCAATGAACTGCTCGATAATGCTGATGCATCAAAGCGCACCAAGGTCGGTCCAACCTTCACTTGGGAGAGCATCGATCGTGCCGAGCTATTGCGTGAGGTTGCAGGCATCTAGCCTGTTCGTGTGAGTGATCAGCTCGAGTTTCTTCCCAAGCGCGCCAAACCCGCGCGCAAGGAAGCAGCTCTAGCTGAGGTTGATCCAGTTGCACAGGTGCGAATTGATGCACCTTTGCCGCATCTCGATCGGATCTTCGATTACGCGATCCCTGAAAAGCTCAACGATCAAGTTGTTGCTGGCGTGCGGGTCCGTGTTCGCTTTGCTGGGCGACTCCTTGGTGGAGTTGTCGTAGGGCGCATCGCGACCAGTGAAGCCAAGACGCTTCGTCCGATTGAACGCGTACTTTCTGCCGAGCCAGTGCTGAATGATGAAACAACGGCTCTGATCACTGCGGTTGCCCAACGATTCGCCGGCACGTTTAGTGATGTCTTTCGTTCTGCAGTACCCCCGCGCCATGCTCGTGGTGAAGCTGCACCTTCGAGTCGCGCGCCGATGAATGCGGAGCTCACCGACGAAGACTGGGCCGCGTGGGATCGATATACGCACGGACGAGCGCTCCTTGAACGCGCGAGTCAAGGGCGCCTCACAGATGTGCGTGGAGTTTGGGGGAGTGCGCCAGCACAGCCGTGGACTGCCGACGTTGTTGCACTTGTGCACGCGGTGTTATCTCAAGACACAGGCAGTGTGCTTGTGGTTGTGCCCGATGCTTGGGATGTTCGTCAACTCGCAAAGGTCACCGAAGATCTCACATCCACTCGCGCCCTGCTTTCTGCAGAACTTGGGCCCGAGCGCAGGTATCGCGAATTTTGTTCGGTGTTACGCGGTGAAACGCGCCTCGTTATCGGAACTCGAAATGCAGTCTTCGCGCCAGTAAAGGATCTGCAACTCATCATCGTGTGGGACGACGCAGATGATGCCTGCTGGGAACCGCAAGCGCCTTATTGGAATGTTCGCGATGTTGCAGCGCTGCGTTCACACAATGAATCGTGCGCTCTTCTCATTGGTGGACCGTCAAGAAGTGTGGAAACGCAAAGCTGGATTGATTCAGGATGGGCAACCGCGCTTGAACCAGACCGTGCATGGTTGCGAGCTCACGCTCCAGTGATTCGAGCTTTAGAAACAGAAGACTTAGCCAGGGATCCGGCTGCAGCCTCTGCGCGAATTCCGCACACCGCCTGGGCTGTTGCAAAAGAAGGTTTGCGCACCGGGCCGGTGTTAATTCAAGTACCACGCAAAGGCTATTTGCCATTGTTGTCCTGTCAGCAATGCCGGGAATCTGCAATGTGTTCATGTGGTGGTCCGCTGGCGCTCAAATCACGACAGGGAGTTCCGCAGTGCATGTGGTGCGGTGCGCTCGTTGGCAATTGGACATGCACGAACTGCCACAGCAACGAGTTTCGAGCATCTGCAACTGGAGTTGAACGAACTGCAGAAGAGTTTGGTCGGGCATTTCCGGGCACACCAATCATTTGGTCGTCAGGGGAAAGCATTCACCGTGAGGTTGATTCCACACCCGCACTTGTGGTGGCAACTCCTGGAGCAGAGCCGATTGCAGTAGACGGCTATGCCGCAATCGTGTTACTGGATGCTCGCACCCAACTGATGCGAACAGGGCTACGAGCCGGCGAAGAAGCCGTCCGACGATGGTTTGCTGCGGCATTGCTCGCACGACCAAAAGCGCACATTGTTATTACGGCCGATCACGCACTCACGGCAGTGCAGGCACTTGTGCGTTGGGATGCCGGTTGGTTTGCAACTCGCGAACTGGCTGATCGCAAGGCCACAGGCCTGCCACCAGATTCACGGGCCGCGGTGATTAAGGGCGAGATCAATGATCTCGTGGCTGTTATCGCTGAAGTCGAGACAGCTTTGAACGTCAGGATTCTGGGGCCAACTGATGGACAAGCCATTATTTTGGTGGATCGCAAGGATGGCGCAGCCTTGGCTGCCCAACTGCATGCGATCACGGCCTCTCGGTCGGCAAAGGCAGCCCTTGGCGCGGTTCACGTCTATCTCGATCCGAGGGATATTCGCTAGCACGACCCAAAGTGGCCGATTTCGCCGTGTTACGCGTGTGACTACCGTGACTTGTGGGATTTGGTCGGTAGGGTCGCCACATGGCGTCTCGTACGTCCGCTCCGGCGCGTAAAAGTGCTGCACGCGGATCTTCCCCACGAGGCAGTGCGAAAAAGAGCGCTGCTCGTAAGAGTCCTGCACGTTCAAAAAAAGCTGCCCCGAAGCGGGTATCTGCGCCCCTCGCCCCTGGGCCACTCATCCGGGTGGTCATGTGGTTTGGGCGCATGGTGCGCGGGCTTTGGCTTGGCATCGCGACTGCCATTGGTCATCTGGCGCGTAGTTTTGGCTCGGGAGCCCGTGATCTGGAAGCCCACGAACGTCGCGACGGCTTAGCCCTTGGTCTACTGGCCTTGGCGGTGGCGCTCGTTGCTGGCGTTTGGTGTGGTGTTGATGCTTGGTTCGTTTCTGGGCTTTCGATGGTCGCGGAGTCACTCATCGGCGTATTAGCCGTGTTCTTGCCAATAGTGCTCGTTGTGTTGGCCTGGCGAACGTTGCGGCATCCAGATGCTGCCTTTATTCCAGGTCGCATCCTGATTGGTAGTTCCGCGCTCACCGTTGGTTTCATCGGCATGTGGCACCTGCTTCATGGCACGCCAGCCCCAAGCGATGGTGCGGCAGCGATGAACTCTGCCGGCGGATTCTTTGGTTGGATCTTTTCTGCACCGCTGGCCAGTGCAGTTGGTCCGATCGTTTCGGGCATCGTGTTGCTTCTCCTCATGGCTTTTGGGGCGCTTGTCGTCACTGCGACCTCATTGCACTCGGTCAAAGACCTCGTCGCTGCACTTACTCATCGCGCTCGCGGAGGCAAGGCATCGGATTCAGATCACGATGGCATTGACTATGAAAGTGCAGAACAATCGGAGTTTGATTACGACGAAGATTTCGAAGACGTCGATGTGTTCCCTGAAGGACTTGCCGGGGATGAGCCTTTCATTGCACCAGTGATTGACGAAGATCACCGACCTGCCGCTTTGCTGATGTCAGGAATCGCACCAGTTGGTTCGACATCGATCAACAATTTCAATGAGACGCAAGCGATTGCAGTTGAAGGACATCCAGCTCGAAACGAGACGGTTGTTGTCAACGTTGAAAGTGCGCCAACGAAACCAACAGGCACTCCTCGAGCTAAATTTCGTAAAAGCGCCTATGTGCTGCCACCCAGCACAATGCTGAAAAACGGCCCGGTTCCCAAAGCGGCAACCAAAGCCAATGAACTCGTGGTTGCTGCACTCACTGAGGTTCTTGAACAATTCGGTATCGATGCAGTTGTGTCCGGCTTCATGCGTGGACCGACCGTCACTCGCTATGAAATCGAACTTGGACCAAGCGTCAAGGTTGAGCGAGTTACCGCGTTGAGTAAGAACATTGCCTACGCAGTAGCTAGTGCCGACGTGCGAATTCTGAGCCCGATCCCGGGGAAAAAGGCCATTGGTATTGAAATTCCCAATACCGATCGCGAACTTGTGGCACTGGGCGACGTTCTGCGTAGCAAGTCCGCAACAGGCGAGCCACACCCAATGGTCGCTGCGCTTGGGAAAGACGTTGAAGGCGGTTATGTCGTCGCTAACCTCGCCAAAATGCCGCATATCTTGGTTGCCGGCGCTACTGGTGCAGGCAAGTCCAGTTGCATCAACTCACTCATCACCTCAATCTTGATGCGGGCAACTCCAGATGATGTACGCATGATCCTGGTTGACCCAAAGCGGGTTGAACTCACCGCTTATGAGGGAGTTCCGCACCTCATTACCCCGATCATCACCAACCCGAAAAAGGCAGCAGACGCTTTGGCTTGGGTTGTAAAGGAAATGGATCGCCGCTACGACGACCTTTCGCATTTCGGTTTCCGTCACATCGATGATTTCAACAAAGCAGTAAGAACCGGCAAGCTCACTTTGCCAGCTGGCAGCGAACGCGATCTTGCACCGTATCCGTATCTACTCGTTGTAATTGACGAGCTTGCTGACTTGATGATGGTGGCGCCGCGCGATGTTGAAGATTCGATCGTGCGTATCACCCAACTTGCTCGCGCAGCAGGTATCCACTTAGTTATTGCTACGCAGCGGCCAAGCGTTGACGTCGTGACGGGTTTGATCAAGGCAAACGTGCCAAGTCGACTTGCTTTTGCAACTTCGAGCGTCACTGACTCACGAGTAATTTTGGATCAGCCGGGTGCAGAAAAATTAGTGGGCCAAGGCGATGGTTTGTTCTTGCCGATGGGTTCAAGCAAGTCGATGCGTATTCAAGGTGCGTTTGTTTCCGAAGCTGAGATTCGCCAGATTGTGAATCATTGCAAAGCCCAAGGTGAAGCGCAGTTCATCGAAGAAGTGGTGAAGCCAGTTTCGATGATGAAGGAAGTCGATGAAGACATCGGCGACGACATTGACATCTTGCTTCAAGCCGTTGAACTTGTGGTGTCTACCCAGTTTGGCTCGACTTCGATGTTGCAGCGCAAGCTACGCATTGGTTTTGCCAAAGCTGGGCGCATGATGGACTTAATGGAATCACGCAGCATTGTTGGACCAAGTGAAGGTTCTAAGGCAAGGGAAGTCTTAATTAAGGCCGACGACCTACCTGGAACCATCGCGATGCTTCGCGGTGAATAAAGGTCACTCGCAGTTACGCATATCGGCGTGAGTTCCGGGTTTCCGGGATACTTTGCATTGATACCTTTCACTGAACCTTTTTGATCAGTAGAGTCGAAATAACACCGAGAAGGGAATTGCGATGAGCGTTGGTTCCAGACTCGAGCAGGCACGAGTTGCTGCAGGCCTATCCCTTGAAGATTTGGCTCAGATCAGTAAATTGAGAGCTTCAATCTTGCGTTCCATGGAGTCAGGGGATTTCAGCCACTGTGGGGGGTTGGTCTACGCACGCGGCCAATTACGAGCCCTCGCCCCTGTGTTGAATCTGGATCCAGATGCGCTGGTTGCTGAGTTTGGTCTGGAGGTCCAAGACGGGCTGCATGGCTCGGGAGATGACCCTTCCTAAGGCAACTACACTGAGATGGTGTCCCGGCCCTCTGTAGCAATCGTCACCCTTGGGTGCGCGCGAAATGAAGTTGATTCCGAAGAACTTGCAGGTCGTCTGGCGGCCGGTGGCTGGGATCTTGTTGAAGACGCTGAAAATGCGGATGCCGTGTTGGTCAACACCTGTGGGTTTGTTGACGTGGCGAAGAAGGATTCGATTGACGCGATCCTGGCTGCTTCCGATCTGAAATCTTCCGGTAAAACTCAAGCAGTCGTGGCTGTTGGCTGCTTATCAGAACGCTATGGAGCAGATCTGGCAGCGGAACTTCCTGAAGCCGATGCCGTTCTTGGTTTCGATGACTACCCAGATATTGCTGATCGCCTTCGACGCATCGTTGCTGGCGATCGTCCGGCCGCCCACACACCAACAGACCGTCGCTTGATGCTGCCAATTGCACCAGTTGATCGTGATGATTCGGCTGTGCATATTCCTGGGCACGGCGATATTGCAGCTCCGCGCCTTCGTTTAGAACAAGGTCCAGTTGCATCCGTGAAGCTTGCTTCGGGCTGCGATCGACGCTGCGCTTTCTGTGCGATTCCCACGTTCCGCGGATCCTTTGTTTCTCGCACCCCTGCTGAAGTGCTCGCTGAAATTAGTGAACTTGTGCGGACAGGTGTGAAGGAAGTCGTGCTCGTCAGCGAAAACTCCACGTCTTACGGCAAAGACCTCGGCGATTTGCGCATGCTCGAGACTGTTTTGCCAAAACTGGCAGAGCAGAGCGGGATCACTCGCTTGCGGGTTGCTTACCTGCAGCCTGCTGAAATTCGCCCGGGCCTTATCGAAGCTATGGCTGAGTGCGACCAGGTTGCTCCATACTTTGATCTTTCGTTCCAGCATGCAAGCGCCTCGGTACTTCGTCGTATGCGTCGCTTTGGCGGCACGGAAGCCTTCCTTGGTTTGATCTCTCGTATTCGTGATCTCGAGCCTGAGGCGGGTATCCGCAGCAACGTGATTGTCGGGTTCCCAGGCGAGACTGAAGAAGACGTTGAAGAGTTAGCGCAGTTCTTGCAGCAGGCGCGTCTTGATGCGATCGGTGTTTTTGGCTACAGCGATGAAGACGGCACCGAAGCGCTCACCATGCCAGACAAAATCAGTGCCGAAATTATTCGAGCCAGAGTGGAGCGAATTTCATCGCTCGCAGATGAAGTCATGGCGCAGCGCGCAGAAGATCGCATTGAAAGTTCAGTGACGGTCATCGTTGAACGATTTGATGAAGATGAAGATGGCGGCCTTGTGGCCGTCGGTCATGCCGGACATCAAGGCCCAGATGATGCAGAAACATTCATATCGGTTGAAGAAGGTGAAGTTTCAATCGGTGATGTCATCACCGCGGTTGTCGTCGATGTTGACGGTGTTGATCTGATTGCCGAAATCGCATGAAAGCCGTCCCCGTTGATCCAGCCACTGTGCCTGTGAACAGCGATAAAATCGTAAATCTGCCCAATGCATTGACTGCGCTACGACTATTGGCTGTTCCAGTACTGATTTGGTTATTGGCTACCGATACCGAATCAGCGCGGCTATGGGCAACGATTGTTTTCATCCTTGCTGCAATTACCGACCTGATGGATGGCGCTATTGCGAGAAGGCGTGGTCAGATCACCTCGTTTGGCAAACTTGCAGATCCAATCGCCGACAAGGCACTCATCGGGACTGCGCTTATTGGCTTGTCCCTGCTTGACGACTTGGCGTGGTGGATCACGATCGTGATCTTGGCAAGGGAACTGGGTGTCACGGCTTTGCGTATGTGGGTAATTCGCCACGGTGTGATCGCGGCGTCCCGCGGGGGCAAAGGTAAAACATTGACCCAGGTGGTGGCAATCAGCATGTATTTGTATCAGCCCGCCGGTGTGGGCTGGTGGAGCCCGATGGCTGAGGGTGTGATGACCGTCGCTGTGATCTTGACGTTGATTACCGGATTCAGTTATGTAGGGCAGGCTTTAGCGCTGCGACGAGTGTCAAAGGATTAATGCGCCATGCAACATGAGCTCATTGCGGCTGCTGGCGCGCTAGGTGTGACTATTGCTACCGCTGAGTCCATCACTGCAGGCCTAGTGGCATCCAAACTCGCAGAGGTGCCAGGGGCCTCAGCAGTTCTTCGAGGCGGCATCGTGGCTTATGCAACCGATGTGAAGCGGTCAGTCTTGGGGCTTGACCAGGCCATCCTTGAGCATGTGGTCAGCGAACCGGTCGCGCGGGCGATGGCTCAAGCGGTATCAAGCGTGCTGGCGGCAGATATAGGGGTTGCTACCACCGGAGTTGCTGGGCCAGATTCCCTTGATGGGCAGCCGCCTGGCACTGTGTGGTTGGCTGTTTATGACGCGAGAAATGGCAAGACCAAGAGCAAATTGCTACAAATCGCGGGGGATCGCAGTCATATTCGAGAAATGTCTTCGAATGAGGCCATTGCCCTAGTCATGGAACTTTTGTCCTCATAGCGCGTCAAAGTGGCATTCGGGAATATCCTGAATACCTGGTGCGTTACAGTTAGCAGTCAACAGGGTTGAGTGCTAATCAGAAGGTGCCCAACATTGTTCGAAAGGAGGCAGCATGATCGTCCTACGTGAAGTAATTGGGGATGAGTTGCGCCGCCGCCGTCAAGACCAGGGGCGCACACTTCGTGACGTTTCTGCTGCTGCAGCTGTGTCTTTGGGCTACCTTTCAGAGGTAGAACGTGGGCAAAAAGAAGCTTCCAGCGAGCTCTTGGCCGCAATTTGTGGTGCACTCGAAGTCTCTATCGTCGATGTCCTCACTTCGGTGACGACCCATATCGTCGAAGCAGAAGAACCGCTGAAGTTGGATTTCGGCCGCACTGCAAAAATCTCTGTTCCTGTCTAAGGGATATGCGCCTTACTGATTTCTGGGAACGCATGGATGAAGTCTTCGGCTCGGTCTATGCGGCATCTTGGGCACACGATTTTGTGCTTCCGCCCTTTGGCTGCACGGTGATGCAGGCCATCGCTCGAGGTGAAGAAACTCGCGATATTTGGCGCGCGGTTTGCGCCAGCGCTGAAGTACCGTCGATTTTGCGGTAAAAGATGGCGATCTTGGTGTTTGACGGTGAATGTGGTTTCTGTCGAAAGCGGGCTGCCTGGCTTCACAGCCATGATCAATCAGACCTAGTGATCGTCGCGTGGCAAGAAACTGATCTTGATGCAATCAACCTGAGCGAGCAAGAATGCTCGCAGCGCGTGCAATGGGTTGATGGTGACCAACACCGGGCAGGTGGTGCGGCGATTGCCAAATGCTTGGCAAGTTGTGGCCAGCCTTGGAGAACTGCTGGAACGCTGATGCAGTGGCCTGGGATTCGCGTACTGACCGAACTTGGCTACCAAATAGTCGCAGCTAATCGGCGCTTCTTGTAAATAAGCCAACACTGAACCCGCATCAAAGGATTTCCAAGGATTGCTAAGTACTAGCGTTTTTTAACGGCGACAATCTTTATTGCGGTGGTTGATTTCACCGTTGTCTTTCCAAGCTTTTGGACGAGCACATAACTCACCGTCGTGTTTGGTACACCCTTAAATGTGACCGTGCCACTTTTTGCAATAACTCCCGGACCAATGAGTTTTCCATTGCGACTCAAATACAACTTCGTACCAGCCTTAGGGATGGCAACTCTCAGGGTTACTGCCAGAGTGCCGTTCAATGTCAACGTTTCCACTGCAATAGGGGATTTTAAGACTGATGCAGTCGTGGGCGAACTCAAGATGCCAACTTGCCCAGGAGTCGTCGGAGCAACTGGTACGACAATGCTTGGTGTTGTTGGAGTGGTGCTCGGGGTTACTGGTGGCTTTGGCACCACGATCACAGGTGCAGAATCGCCACCGCCACCGCCACCGCCACCGCCACCGCCACCACTATCGCCACCACCACTACCACCGACGGTTGCTGAAGCCGAGGCTGAAGCGCTTGCTGTCGATGTTGGCGAGGAAGTCGAAACGCTGAAACTGCGCACATAAATGAGTCGGCTGTTCGTGCTCAGTGCATCCGTCACAACATCTGGGGTTCCTGCAACTTGAAGTGCTGTATTGACTTCAGCTGGTGTGGCCGATGGGTGTATCCCTAAATACACGGCAGCAGTTCCGGCTACGTGTGGGGAAGCCATCGAGGTTCCTGACATTGTTGCTGCTGCAGTCGTGCTCGAGATACCTGCGCTCAGGATGCTCACACCGGGAGCAAAAATATCAACGCAAGAACCGTAATTTGAGAAAGATGCCCGTGCATCAGTTCTGTCCGTTGCACCGACAGTTATCGCGGTTGTTTCGCTGGCAGGGCTCGAGGCGCATGCATCGGCGGTGCTGTTTCCCGCAGCTACAACCACGGTTACCCCATCGGCAACAACTGCTGCAACTGCATCGTTCAGTGACTTGCTAAAACCGCCACCAAGGCTCATATTCACCACGGCAGGCCCAGAAGTGTGGTCGCTGATAACCCAATCAAGGCCGGCGATGACCCCGCTGGTTGTTCCCGAGCCGTAGCAGTCCAACACCCGCACAGGCACAAGCGTGGCCAACTTTGCTACGCCATATGTCGTGCCAGCAACAGTTCCCGCAACGTGAGTTCCATGGCCGTTGCAGTCACCTGTGCCATAAGAGTCGTTTACTGCAGTGAACCCGCTAGCAACCCGCGAACCAAAATCAAGATTTGCTGCGTAGATACCGGTGTCAACAACGTATGCACGTACCCCGCTTCCGGTGCCAGCAGGAGTGAAGAGCCCATCTAAGGCTGCAGTGCGCTGATCAATACGGTCAAGACCCCATGGAGCACAGGCTTGGGTGCCGCTGGGTGGAGGAGTGCCACCGCAACTGGCTGTTGGGGTAGCGGTTGGGGTGGCCGTTGGTGTTGGCGAAGACGTTGGGGCTGCGCTGTTGACGATGCCATACACGTAGCGACCATTTTTGGATGTGTATGCCGAGGCGGAAGGCGAGCCCTCCATGAGATCAGTTTTGTTCGTGGTGAGAGCAGCAGCGCCACCATCAAGCAGCGTCGATGGCGCATCGCTACCTGTCATTCGAAAACTTGTTGATCTGTTTGCTGGGTTCGCGTATCCAATTTCGAGCGGGTAAGTGCGCATCGCACTGCTCATCGTGTCGTAATTAAAGATGATGTCGATGTCACCCGCGCGCCGGTCACTGCGATTCAAAATCAGTAACTGCGCTGAGTATGGAGCCACAGCCACGCTGCCGTAATGCGAAACTTGAACGTAATTCACACAGAAACCGGTGTGGCCACCGATGGTGTTCGTGAGCGCACCATAGGTCACTGTTTTCGTTGATCTTGTCGTATCAACATCAGTACCGAGTACTAAAACGCTCGGACGTGAGGTTGTGGCGATGTTATGCGTGTACTCAGTGAAAGCCCCGCCACCATCGTCGAAAGCAATGCCACCATTGTTGTTTACATATAACTTGCTGTATGCGGTGCCAAACCAGTTTGCGGTAAACCCAAGTGCAGTGGATGCGCTGCTGATGTCATCGCCAGCCGGCATAGTGGTGGTGAGGCATCCAGCGTCAGCGATTACTGCGCCTCCCGTAGCGCCATCGTTGGCGGTTGCAAGTGGCCTGATTTGGGTGCGTACTGTTGCGTCGCGTTCCACATATTCAATGCCGGGCTGCCGCGCGAGAGTAGCCGCAGCCGCAGGCGTCATCGTGGCAGCGAATCCCACAATTGATTTTTGGTATTGCGCAACGATAAAGCCGCCTGCATCAACAACTGCTTGTGTTGCTGCGTCTGTGTTTGTTTGGGTTGTTGCCACGATGTAGCGCTCTTGGCCGGGTGGAACGCTTGCATCTAACGTGGAGCTTGGTGTTGGTGCGCCAGTGGCGCTGGCATCGGGAACCGCATTCGCTGTCGATAAGCCAAGCGCGCCAGAAAACCCAGCAAACCCTACGAGGGTCAGTGAGCAGACCACGGCCGCAAGAGAAGCGATAAAGAGCCCGCGAGTCTGAGCGCGAGTCTTAGGTGGCTTACCGGGTGACATTCTCCAAGTGTGACCGTATTTCCAGCGAAAAACAAACAGATTTACTCACGAAGAGTGGCGGGTTACCTCACAAGTAGGTTGCGGAACCCTCGTGCGAGAACGCTCGCCTAAGCCGCACTCTAGGCTGGGCGAATGTTTGGCAAGCGTGCTTCGGCGTTGAGGTACCTCACCGTGGTGACCTATGGGCGCACTGGAAGCACGGCATTGCAGGCGGCGCTTAACGCCCTACCAGGGGTTCTGGTGCGTGGTGAGAACTATTCGGCCTTGCGAGGGCTTGAAACATACGTGCAGGCAATTACGGAAACAGCAGATCGACATCACGCCAAGCGTCCTCAGCATCCGTGGTTTGGTTCGGCTCAACTTGAACCGCAGCACATTCTTGAAGATCAGCGCAGGCATGTAGTCGAGTACGTTCTTCGTCCTGGAAATGACACGAAAGTTCTGGGCTTCAAGGAAGTGCGCTACGAGCCCGGACACTTTGAAACCTACGAAGTGATGTTGTCGTATCTGCTCTTCTTAAACAAACTTTTCCCAGGCATCACCTACATCATCAATGTGCGTGAGCCCCAAGACGCTGCACGAAGTGGCTGGTGGCCCAACCATGAGGACCCGATCGCTGCCCTCACGCAATCACGCGATTGGCTACTTCAAGCCGCGGTTGATCTCAACTCAATTTTGGGAAGTACGCAGGCACAGGTTCTGCACTACGAAGATTGGCAGAGCAACCCCGAATTTCTTATTGAAACTTTTAAGAAGATCCAGTTGCCCAGCAATGATGCTGGCATCCGACAAGCAGTAGCAGCGCAACTTGATCACGGCACGCATGCTGAAAGTGATGACAAGACGAACTAGTCAGTTCCGGCTTCCATCGCAGCACGATCAAGTGAATTCTCTGCAGCTGGATTACTTTCGTCCTCAGCTGAAGCAATAGCAGCAGCCCCACCTGGAATAAGTTCGCCAACCAAATTCGTGTGACTCTCAAGTAGCTGACCTTGCGCTGCATACATTT
>CAFBMC010000038.1_pt1 | contig 13755 bp, 13 predicted proteins | sample 7268441 | NCBI WGS metagenome assembly CAFBMC01 (sample SAMEA6814051, study PRJEB35770) | freshwater metagenome | biome: Freshwater; feature: Freshwater reservoir; material: water | place: Czech Republic | collected 2017-05-23 | depth 30m m | reverse complement strand
GGCTCATCAATAATCAACAATGCTTGCGTCATGGCGTTAATGACCTGATTTGCCTTGGATGTGTTGACCATGCCTGTAGCCGCACCTGGAGTGTTATGAGCAATAAGAGCGATCTTCGATGCCCCTGTTGCCTTTAGGCGCTCAAAAACGGCTGTCGCAATCACACCTGGCGCCGATGGGCCCGTGACTGAGAAGGTGTTCCTATCACTTGCCATCGCCAACACGTTGAAGCCGGTAACCGGAAGGTTGGCAGCCTTAAAGGTTGGGAAAGCCGCATCGTTCGCGGATGTCATAACGATGCCGAACACATGGTCGCTCGTCATTGCCTTATTCGCAACGGTGACCTGGGTTGCCGCACTCGCCATATCGTCATAGCCGATCATTTGAATCTTGCGGCCGAAGATTCCGCCTTTTGCATTTTCCTGCGCAACACGCAATTTCGCAGCTTCTTCACCGCCTGCAAAGTTTGCGGCAGCTGGGCCAGTCTTAGGTGAGAAGAAACCCAAAGTGATGGTGGTTGGCGACACGCCTTCCTCAGCTGGGCAGTTCACCGGTGCTGGTGTCACCTTCGGACCAGGTGTTGGAGCAGCAGTCGCCATGCTGGTGCCCAGTGCGAGCATTACTGAAATACCAAGACCGCCAACGAGCGCAGATTTCTTTGCACTCGGGCTACGTAGAGAAGCCATTTTCAGGTTCCTTTCATATCAATCATCGAGTTGGATCTAATTGCGATGACAGTACGACCAGGAAATGTGATCTAGCACACAGCGTTATTGAATTGTTATAAATTAGGTGAAATTTTCTCCCGTTATGCGCAAAAGGCCCCGATTCAAAAAAGAATCGAGGCCTTACGCGTGGCAGCTGGAGGATTCGAACCTTCGAAGGCGTAAGCCGGCGGATTTACAGTCCGCTCCCATTGGCCGCTCGGGCAAGCTGCCTAGCTTTGCCGCCCTTACGGGCAGCGCACGAAACAATACACGAGCACCGTTGTGGCCCGTACCTGGCAGCAGCTCTTGCGGGTTTCGGCACAATAGGACAATTAAGGAGGATTCATGGCTGACAGCAGTTTCGACATTGTGTCCAAGGTAGATCGGCAGGAAGCCGACAACGCCCTAAACCAAACCGCCAAAGAATTGGCACAGCGCTTCGACTTCAAGAACACCGACACCACGATTGAGTGGAAGGGTGAACTCGGCGTCGAGATCACATCTGGTACCGAAGAGCGGGCAAAAGCGGCTCTCGATGTCTTTAAAGAAAAAATCATCAAGCGAGGTATGAGCCTGAAAAGTTTTGAAGCCCAAGACCCACGCGCTTCAGGCAAGGAATACAAGATCAGCGGTGAGTTCAAGGCTGGCATTAGCCCCGAACAAGCAAAGAAGCTCGGCAAGCTGATCCGAGATGAAGGTCCTAAGGGAGCTAAGGCGCAAGTCATTGGTGATGAACTTCGAATCTCCAGCAAGAGTCGCGATGACTTGCAAGAAGTGCAAGAACTCGTTCGCACTGCAGAACTTGAATTCGCAACACAGTTCGTGAACTACCGCTAAAGAATTATTCGCTCGCCCGAAGTACAAGATCAGCACTATTGCTGACTAACCCTTCACGCTGATGCGCTGCAAGACCACCTTGGTCACTCCACTGCAGCGCGTCAGTGGGGCAGACATCGATACACAGCCCACAGAACATGCACAAGGCAAAGTCGATAGCGAAAGCATCAAGGATATGAACGGTCTTGGGCCGTCGTCCTTCTGAAATTTGTTCGGTATGACGATCGATTTCCATGCATTTGCTAGGACATTCGCGCACACAAATCAAGCAGGCAGTGCAATCTTCTTCCAGAAGTCCTATTGATCGACGGATGCTCATAGCGTTACCGATTTACGCATTGGAGATCCCTGCGTATGCGAGCGATGCAAGAGTGGTCGACCATCATCAAGCCCAATAAATGTCACGCCGAACATTTCCTGAGCCTCGCGTTCATACCAACCTGCGCCGGGATACGTAGCCGTGAGTGAAGTGACTTCCTGCGTCACCGTGGTGCTCACAAGCGCAGATTCATTCGATGCAATATTCACAACCCTGACAATGACTTCCAAACCCTCGCCTCGATCGATGACCGTGAGAAAGTCAAACCATGTCATTTCATTTATAGCGAGTTTCGCAAAATACTGAGCCCACTGAACAGCATCGATGCGCGTAGGGATTTGCGTCATGACGTTGGCACTAACTGACAAATACTCTCAATAATTGACTCTGGGCTAGGTGGACAGCCAGCGATAAAGCCACTGACTGGGATTAGTGTCTGAATCCCGTTCATCACGGTGGGCGCATCCCAATAAGGCCCGCCTGAACTCGCACACGCCCCGATAGCGAAAGCAATTTTTGGCTCAGGAATGCGATCCCACTGAGCAACCACCAACGGAGCCAAAAGCTGCGTTACCGTGCCCGAGATGAGCATGACCTCAACTCGACTCGACTCATGGCTTGTGTCCTCCACTTCGAGTAAACCGCGAGTAACGGCCGACCCCACTTCTAATGCGCAGCACGCCAATTCGCTCACATGCACGCGAATTTTTAGATCTCTTGTCACACGATACGCAACTGACCCGGAACCCATAAGCACCTACTGAGCGTACCTAGACGTGATTCGTTACCCAAAACCAGACAACGCAAGGCCATAGAGATTCCTTAGCAGGCCGAAACCCAGGTTCAGGTTAATAGACTTCGGCTCATGCCGCGATCCCCCAGAGCCATCGGAACTGCCCTTGGCGCAGCCGCTTATCTACTCTGGGCGCTGTTCCCATTTTATTTTCGAGCTATCGAGGAAGTGTCACTCGTCGAGATCATCGCCAACCGCATCATTTGGTCGTGCGTGTTTCTCGCCATCGTCATCACCTTCACTCGACGCTGGTATGTGATCCGAGCAGCATTCACTGATCCACGCAGCCTTGGACTACTAGCCATCGCTGCCCTGTTTCTGGCAGCCAACTGGAGTACGTATGTGTACTCCATCGTGACCAACAATGCGCTTGCTTCATCACTTGGTTACTTCATCACTCCCCTGGCTGTTGTAGCTCTAGGAGTCTTCCTTCTTAAGGAACCGATGAGGCGAACACAGTGGGTGGCTGTGGCTATTGCCGCCCTAGCTGTTGTAGTGATCACTACGAGTTATGGAACCCTGCCCTGGATCGCTCTTGTTTTAGCGTTTTCCTGGTCAACCTACGGTTACATCAAAAAGTATTTGGATTACCCAGCGGTTGAAAGTGTCGCTATTGAAGCGGGCGTACTTCTGCCCCTCGCGGTCATTGTTTTAGTGGTGATGGGATTGAACGGAACCGCCTCGCTTTTCACTGGTGGCATTGATTTGCTGGGCATGCTCATGCTCGCTGGCCCTGTAACTGCGGTGCCGCTCATGCTTTTCGCCGCCTCAGCAACACGCGTGCCATTGACAGTTTTGGGACTATTGGAATACATCACGCCGATTGGTCTTTTCGTGATCGGGATTGCTTACTTCCACGAATCGATGTCACCAGCACGGTGGGCCGGATTTATTTTAATCTGGGTTGCACTCATGGTCTTTACCGTTGATGAATTGCGTCACCCTCATCAAGTTGAGGCGGGCGACGAATTCTTAATAACTGAGCAGTAGCTCAACCGGTGCGCGAAACAACGTAATCGCACAGCATTTCAAGCGCCTCGCGAGCAGGAATCTCCGGCAACTCAACGAGTGACTTACGAGCATCATCGGCCCAACGATGCGCTTGCACCCTGGCTTGTTCGATAGCGACATGATTACGCAAAAGACCCAATGCTTCAAGGTGCTCCGCATCGTCTGGGAGCGGCTTAGATAAGAGTTCCTGCAGTCTTACATCCAAGGGATCTGAACTGGACATTGCGATCAATCCAGCAAGCGTAGGAATGCCTTCTCGTAAATCAGTACCCGGCGTTTTCCCCGATTGCTCAGACTCTGACGTGATGTCAACCAGGTCATCCGCTAACTGGAAGGCCACCCCGATGCATTCGCCAAACTTAGTGAGAACTTCGATCGTCTTGTCATCTGCACCCGAGAGCATCGCGCCGAATCGGCCAGCGGTGGCAATCAGTGAACCAGTTTTGTCGGCGAGCACTTCAATGTGATGCTGCACTGGATCGACGCCATCTAGTGGGCCGACCGTTTCTCGGATCTGGCCGATGCACAATCGTTCGAAAGTCTTCGCCTGAATGCGCACTGCATCGGGGCCAAGATCAGCCAAAATGTCTGACGCGCGAGCAAATAGAAAGTCGCCAGTGAGAATTGCAATGGAGTTATCCCACCGCGCGTTAGCCGAAGCAGCTCCGCGGCGCATCTTTGCTTCGTCCATCACATCGTCGTGGAAAAGAGTTGCTACGTGTGTCAGTTCAACAACTACAGCGGCATCAATCACTGCCTTACGCGTTGGATCGCCGAACTGTGCAGCCAGCAAGGTGAGCAGCGGGCGAAAACGCTTGCCACCCGCATCAACGAGGTGCGCGGAGGTCTGGGTGACAAATGGGTAGTCACTTTGAATCGCCTGATGCAGTGCGACTTCGACTTGATCCATCGCAGCCGACAGTGAGGCCTCGAGTGCTGGATCGCTAGAAAGCGAGCCGAGTGGCTGGGGACTCATGAGTACACGGTACTAGCGAATGAAAACGCCCGCATTGAGGATCAGGTCTAGGAGCGGCTGAGGGAAAATTCCCAGCAACACTGTGACCGTTGCTCCTGCAGCAAGGGCGATGGTGGTGAACACGGAAGGAATCTCGACGGTGGCGGTAGCTTCTGTGGGTTCTGAGAAGAACATCAAGACCACTACCCGCATGTAGAAGAAAGCTGCAATCAAGGAAGCCACGACCGCAACGATCACCAGCCAAGTTTCCCCCGCAGAAATGGCTGCCGTGAAGACACTGAACTTGCCAATAAAACCGCTGGTCAATGGGATACCAGCCAAGGCGAGCATGAAGATCGCAAACAATGATGCGATGAACGGCGAGGTCCGGCCTAGCCCAGCCCATTTGGACAGGTGGGTTGCTTCACCATTGTTGTTGTCACGCACCATCGAGATGATTGCAAAGACACCAATCGTGGTGAAGGAGTAAGCGATCACGTAAAAGATGGCACCGGCAAGACCTGCTGGACTCGCAGCAATAACGCCGACCAGAATGAAACCAGCCTGAGCTATCGATGAGTAGGCAATCATCCGTTTCATGTCGGTTTGAGTGAGCGCAAGAATCGCGCCAACCAACATCGTTAATGCTGCAATGACCCAGAGCATTGGCGTCCAGTCCCAACGCATGCCACCAAGTGCTACGTAGAGCAGACGCAGTAACGCGCCAAATGCTGCAACTTTGACTGCTGCTGCCATGAAGCCAGTGACCGGAGTCGGGGCACCTTGATAGACATCGGGAACCCACTGGTGAAAGGGAACAGCGCCGATCTTGAACAGCAGACCTGCAACAACCAACCCGATCGCAACCAGCACAAGTCCAGTTTCGCCAGTCTTTGAACTCAAGGCAGTTGCGATTTCAGGGAACGAAATGGATCCGCTGAAGCCGTAAAGCAAGGCGGCTCCGTAAAGAAAGAACGCGGAAGAAAACGCGCCAAGAACGAAATACTTCAGCGCTGCTTCCTGCGAGAGCAAACGGCGGCGCCTAGCCATACCAGCCAGCAAGTAAAGCGGAAGTGACATCACTTCAAGGGCAACGAACATCATCAGCAAGTCATTAGCGACGGGGAACAGCATCATGCCGCCAACGGCGAACAAGAAGAAGGCCCAGATCTCGGTCTGGAAATAACCACGAGCAGTGAATTGGCGTTCATCCTCTGAACCAGGTAGCGAGGAGGCGCGAGCCGCAAAGGCATCGCCACTTGGATCAAGCCCACGCTCTGCCATGAGCAGCGCACCCAGAATCGCAATGACAACGACTGTGCCTTGCAGAATTAAGCCAGGTCCATCAATAGCCAATGCGCCTTGTCCAGCAGTTGCACGAGAGCCTTGCAAGTTGATCACTGCGATCAATGCCGCAACGAGCGAAACAAAGACCAACGTCAGTTGAGCAGGTCGACGAGCACTACGAGGAAGGAAAGCCTCGAAGAGCACAGACACCACTCCGGCGCCAAGCACGATCAGAATTGGTGCCAACAACGTGTAATCAAGGGTTGGCATCACCCATGGAGTCGCCTCCACCGTGCGAACTACTGATGCTACGGCGTTCACTGCTGGGCTCCTTTGGATGTTGTGCTAGAAAGTCCAACCGTTGGTTCAGGGTTGGTTGCCCCAATCACCGTCATGACTGTGTCAACTGCGGGATTGACCACGTTGAGCACAGGTGCTGGGTACAGACCTAAGAAAATAGTCAGCAACACAATTGGCACCAGCGCGGTGATTTCTCGTCCGTTGAGATCCTTGATGTCTTCAAGCCCGCTACCCACTGGTCCGGTCATGGACTTTTGGTAAACCCGCAGCACATAGGCCGCAGTAATGACGATGCCAAGAGTGGCGATACCACCCACCCACATGTACCGCTGGAAGGTTCCCAGCAACACCATGAACTCTCCGACGAACGAAACTAACCCTGGCAGGGCCAACGAAGCCAAGGCAGCGAATAAGAAGAACCCGGCAAGTACCGGCGCTGGCTTATTCACTCCTGAGTAATCAGAAAGCAAACTCGAACCCTTGTGACGTTGCATCAAGAAGCCTGCAGTCAAGAACAAGGCGGCAGTTGAAAGTCCGTGCGCAATCATGTAGACCGTGGAGCCACTGATACCGACGCTAGTGAAGACGAAGATTCCCAGAATGATGAAACCAAAGTGTGACATCGATGAATAAGCGAACAAACGCTTCAAATCGTTTTGTCCAAGCGCAACAAAGGCGCCGTAGAAGATGCCGATAACCGCTAGCGCGATGATGAATGGAGCGTAGAAATCACTAGCCGCCGGGAAAATTGGGAGGCAATAGCGCAGCATGCCGAAGGTGCCGACCTTGTCGAGCACACCGAGCAACAGCACGGCAGTTCCCGGCTTTGATGCCCCTGCCGCATCAGGCAGCCACGTGTGAAACGGCCAAAGCGGTGCCTTGATCGCAAACGCGAAGAAGAAGCCCAAGAAGAGGAACTTCTGCGTGGTTGGATCAATGTTTAGACCGACGAGGGCAAACCAATTGAATGTGCCTTGGCCGGTGATCTTTGCCGAAGCCACGAACAAGCCGATCATTGCTGCCAGCATGAAAAGTCCGCCGAGCAAGCTGTAAATCAAGAACTTCATCGCGGCGTATGAGCGCTGCGCACCGCCGTAACGTCCGATCATGAAGTAGATCGGAATCAGCATCGCTTCGAAGAAGACGTAGAACAGGAACACGTCGGTAGCCGCAAAGACACCGATCATCAGAGTTTCAAGAGCCAAGATCAGTGCAAAATAGCCCTTAACGCTGCCAACGCTCTCAGCATTTGGCTCTTCAACATCGTTCCATCCAGCCAAGATGGTGATGGGTACCAATACTGCCGAAAGTGCGATGAGCACTAAACCGATGCCATCGACACCTAGCGAGTAAGTGACACCAAAGGCTGGGATCCAGTCGTGGAACTCCACAAACTGGAACGGCTCACTTGCTGATCCATTGAACTGCAAAGCAATGACAACGACAAGCCCGAGCACGACCAAGGAGATTGCGAACGCCAATTGCTTGGCCAATGCCGGCCTTGACTTCGGTAGCAACGCGACAACGATGCTTCCTACCAGCGGGACCAGACCAAGGACGGTCAGCCAGGGAAACGAGTTCACGAGAGCCTCACCAATACGAGTGCCAAGACGACCAAGACAGCGCCACCCACCATCGAAAGTGCGTAGGAGCGGATGAAGCCAGTTTGATAGTGCCGCAAGCGACCTGACAAGCCGCCGAAGAAGGCCGCGCTGCCGTTGACGAGTCCGTCAATCCAAGATCCGTCAAACCAAACTAAGAAACGAGAAACCCAGAACGATGGTTGAACAACCAAGGTGTCATTGATGACATCGCCATAGAGATCTTGACGAGCAGCACGGGTGAGCCATGATCCACGTGGAGCAATAGTCGGCACTTCACGACGGGCGTACTGAATCCAGCCGTACGCTGCGCCGGCCAGCACGAGAACAAGAGTGATCGCCATGAGTAGGGCTTCCGGAATTGCAATCTCTTCCTTTTGAATCCCGACCACTGGTTCAAGCCACGTTTCGATGTTGCCCCAGAAAAGCAGACCCATACCCAAGAACGTTGAACCGATCGCCAAGATGATCAATGGAATTGTCATCACCTTGGGTGACTCATGGGGATGAACGTCGTCTTCCCAACGAGCCTTGCCGTAGAACGTCATTGCTGCCATGCGGGTCATGTAGAAACCAGTGATGGCTGCAGCAATGATCGTGAGCACGCCAACAAGGGTGTTGCTTTCAAAGGCTGCGTGAATGATCGAGTCTTTTGACCAGAAACCTGAAAACGGCGGAATACCCATGATCGACAAAGTGCCGATGATGAAGGTTGCGTACGTGACATACATTGCCGTACGAAGTGCTCCGTATCGGCGCATATTCACGTTGTCATTCATGCCATGCATGACTGAACCGGCGCCCAAGAACAGCCCCGCCTTAAACACACCATGAGTGAGCAAGTGGAAAATCGCGAAGACGTAACCGATCGGTCCAAGTCCAGCGGCGAGCACCATGTAGCCGATCTGGCTCATAGTCGAACCCGCAAGAGACTTCTTGATGTCATCTTTAGCAGAACCAATAACTGCACCCATGAACATCGTGATCACACCAACAATGACCACCGCTGTTGCAGCTGTCGTTGCAATGTCAAAGATCGCATGACTTCGCGCAATCAGATAGACACCAGCGGTAACCATGGTCGCTGCGTGAATCAGAGCTGAAACCGGAGTTGGGCCTTCCATTGCGTCGAGCAACCAAGCTTGAAGTGGGAACTGAGCCGACTTGCCGCAAGCAGCAAGAAGAAGAAGCAAACCAATAGCAGTAAGAGTGCCCTCGCTTGCTTGCCCCGCTGATCCAAAGACCTCCTGGAAACCAACCGAACCAAAGGTGACAAACATGACCATGATGGCCAAGCCCAAACCGACGTCACCAACACGGTTGATGATGAAGGCTTTCTTGCCTGCAGCCGCAGCTGTTGGTTTGATCTGCCAGAAACTAATGAGCAAGTATGAAGCTAGCCCGACGCCTTCCCAGCCCACATAAAGCAGGAGGTAGTTGTTGGCAAGAATCAACAGCAGCATCGCCGCAATGAACAGGTTAAGGAAACCAAAGAACTTGCGCTTATCGGGATCATGACTCATGTAGCCAAGTGAGTAGATGTGAATAAGGGTGCCGACGATCGTGATGAGCAAGACAAAGACCATCGACAGCTGGTCGATCTGGAAGGCCATATCGACCTTGAAGTTTCCAGCGAACATCCAACTGAATTGGTTTTGACTAAATGTGCGTTGCTCCGCACTGTTGCCCATCATCGCGATCAACATCGCGATGGCGATGACCGCGTCAATGAGTACGGTGAAGACGCCTAGGTAGGCGCCCCACTTATTTAGCTTGCGTCCACCAAGTAGCAGAATTGCCGAGCCCACGAGCGGCAGGGCAATCAAGAGCCACAGCAGCGAGAACACGCCAGTTGCCGGCATAACCTCTTGCACGATGCGTCCTAGTCCTAGTACTTGAGCAGGTTGGGTTCGTCGATGGAAGCTGATCGACGTGATCGGAAGATCTGCACGATGATTGCCAAGCCGACGACTACTTCAGCCGCAGCAACAACCATCACGAAGAACGCCACGACCTGGCCGTCCAGATTTCCATTCATTCGGGCGAAGGCGACGAAGGCCAAGTTCGCTGCGTTCAACATGAGTTCCACGCTCATGAAAACAACGATGGCATTGCGTCGCGTCAAAACACCAAGTGTTCCGATCCCGAACAGCAGAGCAGAAAGAATGACGTAATTGGATGGATTCACTGTGAATCACCCTCCTGGATTGCGCGACCGTCTTCAATCTCGACGGGTTGAACATCTGCACGCGAACGAAGTGCGCCAGGGATGCTGGCTTGCGTCGGCGTTCCATCAGGGAGAAGAGCTGGCGTATCGACCGCGTTGTGACGGGCGTAGATGCCAGGGTTTGGCCTGTTACCCGGATGCTCGTCACCCTTGAATCGTGCGATCGAAAGTTCAGCCTGCGTTGGCTTTGGCTGCCAGTGTTCACGGTGCGCAAGCACCATCGCACCCATCGCAGCGGTAATCAGTAGCGCCGAAGTGACTTCGAAGACCAGCAGGTAATCAGTAAAAATGAGACGGGCGATGCTCTGGACGTTACCGCCATCAAGTCGATTCGCCGCATCAAGACCGACTGAAGGGAGACCGGAAAGAGCACTTCCAAGACCCCAAACCAAGATCACGATAAGCAGTAGGCCCAGCAGGATGGAAAGAACTCGTTGTCCCCTAATCGTTTCGATTAATGAGTCGGATGAGTCAACACCCACCACCATTAAGACGAAGAGGAAGAGCATCATCACAGCACCGGTGTAGACGATGATCTGCACCATGCCCAGGAACGGAGCATTGTTGGCTATATAAAGAATTGCCAAGTTGATCATCGTGAGAGCCATCCACAACGCGCTATGTACAGCCTTTCGCGATGTGATCAAACCAATTGCTCCAAGAACCGACAGCACTGCGCATACCCAGAACACCACGGCTTCGCCGGCGTTCACTTCATAGCCAGTCACGATTTCGCCTCTCGGTTCACAGTGCCAGGACCCGTCACGCGGTTGGCGTAGTAGTCCTGCTCTGTCGTTCCTTCAACCATCGCGTGTGGAGCTGGGATCATCCCGGCAAGAAGTGGACCCAAGAGATCCTTCTTTTCGTAGATCAAATCAGCTCGGTTGTTGTCGGCCAGTTCAAACTCGTTAGTCATGGTCAACGCACGAGTTGGACAGGCTTCAATACACAAGCCACAAAAGATGCAGCGGGCGTAGTTGATTTGGTAGACCAAGCCGTAACGCTCACCTGGGGAAAATCTCTCTTCCTCAGTGTTTGAGGCACCCTGGACATAAATTGCATCCGCCGGGCAAGCCCAGGCGCAAAGCTCGCAACCTACACATTTTTCAAGCCCGTCAGCCCAACGATTAAGTTGGTGACGGCCATGGAATCGCGGTTGCGTTGGGTACTTATCAGCGTCTTCTGGATACTGCTCGGTGACCACCTTCTTGAACATTGTCGAGAAGGTAACCCAGAATCCCCGGACTGCTTGGGGCAGCTCAGCCATCGATGGCCTCCTGCGTAGTAACGGATGAAGAAGCACGACGGGTCGGTAGGTTCACTTGCTGTCCTGGCATCGGAGGCACAGGGTATCCACCCGCCATCGCATCAAAGGCTCGAGCCTGAATTTCCGCATCTGCTTCTTCCTGAAGTGCGCTCATGCGATCAGCGCGTGACTGAAGCAGCCAGGACCCTAATAACAAGACGATGATGGTGATACCGCCAACAAGCAGAATCTGTGTGCTGGTGAATTGAACATCGTTACGAAGAACTCGTGCTGTAGCCACGATCATGATCCAAGCGATCGAGGCAGGGATCAAAATTTTCCAGCCAAACTTCATGAACTGGTCGTAGCGCAGGCGCGGCAGGGTCGCACGAAGCCAAATAAAGATGAAGATGAAGATCTGGACCTTGAGAAGCCACCACAGCAACGGCCAGTAGCCAGTGTTCGCCGCATCCCAAAGCGAGATTGGCCAAGGTGCACGCCAGCCGCCCAGAAACAATGTTGTTGCCAATGCTGAAACAGTCACCATGTTGATGTATTCAGCTAGGAAGAACAATGCGAACTTCATTGATGAGTACTCAGTGTGGAAGCCGCCGACAAGTTCGCCTTCAGCCTCAGGAAGGTCAAATGGCGCACGGTTAGTTTCGCCAACCATCGCTGTGACGTAGATCAGGAATGATGGCAACAAGATCACGGCGAACCAAACTGGCTCTTGAGCGTTAACAATTTCTGATGTCGACATCGAACCGGCATAAAGGAAAACCGCGACGAACGACAGACCCATAGCGATTTCGTAAGAAATCATTTGCGCACTTGAGCGAAGCCCACCAAGGAGTGGGTAAATCGAACCGGATGCCCAGCCAGCAAGCACAATGCCGTAAATGCCAATCGAGGCAATCGCCAAGATGTAGAGAACTGAGACTGGGAAGTCAGTGAGCTGCAATGGCGTTTGCTGACCAAAGAGATTGACTACCGGACCAAACGGGATCACTGCAAAGGCAATGAATGCTGCCGTTGCTGAAATAATCGGCGCAATCCAGTACACCGCAAGGTGTACACCCTTAGGAACGATTTCTTCCTTGAGTGCGAGCTTGACGCCGTCCATTAACGACTGCAATAACCCAAAGGGTCCAACGCGGTTTGGCCCGATGCGGTGCTGCATGCGTGAAACAACGCGACGTTCCCACCAAATAGTGAAGAGGGTCAGGAGCACGAGCATTACGAAAATGCCGAGCACCTTGACAATAACGATCCACCACGGATCAACACCAAAGAATCCGAACTGACCACCGGTCATGCGGCACCTCCTGCAGAAACGTTGACCGCTGATCCAATGCGGGCTCCAAGGTCTCGATAAATCGAGCAATCAGTTGAATGCATTGGCAAGAACACGACATCATCAATGACATCGCCGATTTCAACTGGCAGCGTTACTGAGCCGCTCGGGCCACCAACGGTGATCGTTGTTGGCGAACCAAGTTGCTGTGCTGCTGCTGCAGAAATCAGTGCTGCAACGGGACGTGCTGTCGCAGCCAAGAATGGTTCACCGTCTTGCATGACTCCGGCATCAAGCAGTTCTCGCCAAGAAGCCAACCGGAAAGCATCAGTCGTGATTGGCGCGCTGCCTGTGGATGGTGACTCTTCACGAGCGCCTGTCCACTGTCCAAGATCTGCAAGTTCGCGGCGTAACCCTGCGCCATCCCAGGCACCTGCCTGCGTACCGATTGCCTTTGCGAGCATCCCCAGAATCGTTGCGTCACTCATTGAAAGTGCATCCTTGAAGACTTGACCAAATGGCCGAGCCCGGCCTTCCCAATCGACAAAGGTTCCGGCTTTTTCGGTTACGAGGGCTACGGGCAAAACCACATCAGCAACTTGCGTGAATTCCGAGTGGTGATGATCAAGACAAACAATGAATTCAGTGCGCTCAAGCGCCGCTGCGGTGACTGCCGGATCAGGTAGATCCACTGAGTCGACGCCAGCAATGACAAGAGCACGCAGATTCCCGCGGCTGCCTGCCTCGAGGATGCCTTCGCCTGTTAGACCAATGGCACGCGGCAACAAATTAACTTCAGTTCCCCAAACGCGGGCAATCTCATTACGAGCACCCTCATCTATGAGTGGACGCCCGCCTGGAAGAAGACCAGCAAGCGCGCCTGCATCTAACGCACCACGTTCGCCTGCGCGGCGAGGTACCCAGGCGACGACTGCACCTGTTTGTGCTGCTACTTCAGCAAGAGCCGAAGGCCCACCAGCACTTGCAGCGATTCGTTCACCGACGAGAATTACTGCGCCTGGCATAGCCAGAGCGGCTTTCACGTCTGCAGGTAAATCACGAAGCGCGAGTGCCTCTTGTCCTGGCTTTGTTGGCAGCAGGGTGCCGCCCATCTTCTTTAGGCCACGCGTTGCAACAGCACCAAGGCTCACCACAGAGGTCTTTGCTTTGCGCAACCG
>CAFBMC010000036.1_pt1 | contig 14028 bp, 12 predicted proteins | sample 7268441 | NCBI WGS metagenome assembly CAFBMC01 (sample SAMEA6814051, study PRJEB35770) | freshwater metagenome | biome: Freshwater; feature: Freshwater reservoir; material: water | place: Czech Republic | collected 2017-05-23 | depth 30m m | reverse complement strand
GCTTCTGGACAAGGGGTGATTGGCTATGCCGGACCGGTAAATGACGCGTGTACATCTTTCAACTATTGGGGTAGCCAAAACATTGGCCCCGATTTCGTTCTCGCTGATCGCTTTCGTGAGTCCGATAACTATCTCCGCGGAACGTGCCACCCAATTTATGTTGGGGAACTCGATTGCGCGGGACCTGGGCTTGATTCATGTATGTATGGAAAAAGCCTCGAGGTAAAAGTATGAATCAGTTCCCTAACCCAAAAAGCGCAAGGACTCTTGCGAGGAAAGGACAGCGTCATATGTCCAAGAAGCTATTTGGAGCAGTAGTTGGCCTAGCGGCTGCCTCACTGCTCATGACTGCATGCAGCAGCAGCGACACCAGTAGCAGTGCATCTTCTGCTCCCGCAACAAATGCAAATGCCAAGGTGGGCGTCATCCTTCCGGATGCGTCAACTTCGGCTCGCTGGGAGACAGCTGACCGGAAGTTCCTCGAAGAGGCCTTCAACAGCGCCGGCGTCCAGTTCGACATTCAAAATGCAAATGGTGACAAGGCAAAGTTCGCCACCATCGCAGATCAAATGTTGGCTAGCGGCGTGACCTCTCTCATGATCGTTAACCTAGACAGCCCATCAGGAGCCGCAGTAATCAAGAAGGCAACTGATCAAGGCGTACCAGTTATCGACTATGACCGACTCACTCTCGGTGGCGGAGCTAGTTACTACGTGTCATTCGACAACGTGGCAGTTGGCACCAAGATCGGTGAAGGCTTGGTTACTTGCATGACCAATAACGGCAACACAACAGGTCCAGTTGCACTGTTGAACGGTTCACCTACGGACAACAACGCCACTCTGTTCAAGCAGGGTTACGAAACTGCGATCAAGGATGCCGGATACACCATCGCAGCAGATCAGTCAGTGCCCGATTGGGATAACACGAAGGCTGGCACCATCTTTGAGCAGATGTACACCAAGGCTAAGGGCGACTTTATTGGTGTAGCTGCAGCAAATGATGGTCTGGGCGGCGCAGTTATCGCAGTTCTCGGACGTAACGGACAAGCTGGAAAGATCCCAGTAACTGGCCAAGACGCAACCGATGAAGGTTTGCAGCGCGTGCTCTTGGGCACTCAGTGCATGACCGTCTACAAGGCCATCAAGGCTGAAGCTGCTTCTGCAGCTGAACTTGCAATCGCACTGAGCAATGGCGACACCGCTGCTGCTGATGCACTTGCAACCGGTTCAACCTCTGATAGCCAGGCTGGAACTTCAGTTAAGTCAGTGTTGCTCGTGCCTCAGTCGATCTTCCCTGAGAACGTCAAGGATGTTGTTGCAGATGGTTTCACCACTGCAGCAAAGATCTGCACCACGGCAAAGCTCAAGGCTGCCTGCACTAAGTACGGCGTTCAGTAACAATCAAATAAATCAACGGTGGGGGTAGGTCGATGTCCTTCCCCCACCGTTGGTTCATTTACATGACAGACTTGAGTTAAGTCTGAGGAGTGAACCGCAACGAAAGGTGATCGATGTCTGACCAAACCCCGATCCTGCAACTACGTGGGGTCAATAAGAGTTTCGGTCCTGTACAGGTGCTGAAGAATGTCGACCTCAAGGTGTATTCAGGCAAGGTCACCGCATTGGTGGGCGATAACGGCGCAGGCAAAAGCACTCTGATTAAGGGAATCGCGGGCATTTATCCGTTCGATTCTGGCGAGTACCTGTTTGAGGGAAAGCCCGTACATATTTCGGAACCTCGTCAAGCTAATGCGCTTGGCATCGAGGTGGTTTATCAAGATCTTGCTTTATGCGACAACCTCGATGTTGTGCACAACATGTTTCTGGGGCGTGAGCAGTCCAAGGGGTTGATACTCGATGAAATAACGATGGAACGGCGGGCCAAAGAGACACTGGCAGGACTGTCAGTTCGCACCTTGAAGTCGGTTCGCCAACAGGTATCGAGCTTGTCGGGTGGTCAGCGCCAAACGGTTGCCATCGCTCGAGCAGTCTTATGGAATTCAAAAGTCGTTATTCTCGATGAACCGACTGCTGCGTTAGGTGTAGCGCAGACTGAACAAGTATTGAACTTGGTCCGGCGCCTGGCCGATAACGGGTTGGCGGTCATCATTATTTCGCACAATATGAATGAGGTGCTTCGAGTCTCAGACAATGTTGCTTGCTTGTATCTCGGCAACCTTGCGGCGCAGGTGCCTGCTGAGCACCTGACCCATAGCCAGATCGTTGAACTCATCACTACGGGACGTAGCGGCGATATGGGACTTCACCCAGACGTACTGAACGGGGCAGCACTATGAGCGTTCAAGTAACTGATGTTGATGTTCCAGAAGCTGGTGATGTCGGCGGGATTGGCGATGCCCTACGTGATTATTCGCGCCGAGTACGGGGCGGTGAAGTCGGATCTTTGCCAGCGGTGCTGGGTCTCATCGCACTCGTTGCGTTATTCAGCATCTTGCAAGGCGATACTTTCTTCACGGCACTGAATTTTGCAAACCTACTGAACCAAGGCACTGCAATCATCGTGCTTGCGATGGGACTTGTCTTTGTCCTACTCCTAGGCGAGATTGACCTTTCCGCTGGTTTCGCCGCTGGTACAAGCGCTGCAGTGTTGGGTGTCACCCTAACTAAACAGGGCTGGGTTTGGCCGCTTGCTCTGCTTGCAGCGCTCGCCACAGGGCTTGTAATTGGGTTTCTGATCGGACTGCTGGTTGCGCGTCTTGGGATCCCATCCTTTGTCGTCACACTCGCTGCATTCCTGGGGCTGCAAGGCGTCATGCTGCTCATCATTGGTGAAGGCGGCACTATCCCGATTCAAAGCGACATCTTGTTAGCTGTGATGAACAAGAACATGCCGGTATGGGGCGGATGGTTGCTCTGGGCAATCGTGGTATTCGGCTATGCAGCTATTTCATTACGAGCAATTTTGAGCCGCAGACGTATCGGGTTGGCAGGTTCAGCAACATCGGTGTGGATCGCGAAAGTTGTTTCATTGGCGGTGCTTTTTGGCGGAGTTGTGTACCTCCTAAATATTCAGCGCCAGATCGTTCGCCCGGGCCGACAAACATGCGATGTCGTGGGCGACATAAATCAACCAGTGGGATGTATCCCAATTATTCAAGGCGTGCCTTGGGCGGTGCTCGTGATTTTGGTGCTACTCATCATCGGCACCTTTATTCTTGGGCGCACCTCATATGGCCGCCATATTTATGCAGTGGGTGGGAATGCTGAGGCTGCTCGGCGCGCTGGAATCAGCGTATCGATGATCAAAATTAGTTGTTTCATGATCTGTTCATTCATGGCAGCAATTGCTGGTGTGCTCATCGCTTCAAGAGACAACTCCGTATCGCCAACAACTGGCGGCGCTCAAACACTGCTCTTTGCTGTAGGCGCGGCTGTCATCGGCGGCACTTCGCTCTTCGGTGGTCGGGGTCGCGTTATTGATGCCGTCATCGGTGGGCTTGTCGTGGCAGTCATTGCAAACGGACTCCCACTTGTCACCCAACAGTCAGGTATTCAATACGTAGTCACTGGTTTGGTACTGCTGGTTGCGGCCAGTGTCGATGCGATTTCGCGCAAGCGAACATCAGCTGCCTAACGTGCAAAGGACATGAGAACTTCGCTCGCTGCTTCGCAAGATGAAGTACGCCGCTACAACTTGGCTGCAGTGCTTCAGCGTCTGCATATTGGTGGGCCGGTAAGTCGGTCAGAACTCGTAGCACTGACAGGTCTTAACCGAAGCACAGTTGGCGCGCTTGTCACTGAACTTGCGGAACAGGGACTTGTTGTTGAGGGACCAGGCGTAGCAGGAACCGTAGGGCGTCCATCGTTGATGGTGATGCCGCAACCTCGCTCGGCAATCGTCCTAGCTTTCGATTTTCGCGTGGATCGCACTGTTGGTGCGGTCGTTGGCTTGGGCGGTGAAACTATCTCGCGAGTTGAGCGATCACGGCAGCGGTCAGAGTTTGCTCCTGATCTTTCGGTTGCCCAGCTGATTGACATGGCTCACGAACTACTTGAAGAAGTGCCAGAAGAAACTCTGTGGGTTGGTACAGGTGTGGGTGTGCCGGGCATTGTGAATGAAAGAACAGGAGTGGTGTCGCAGGCGCCCAATCTTGGCTGGATTGATGTGCCCTTCGCCCAGATGGTGACGGATGCTTTGCGCAAGGAATTTGGCGAGGTTCCGGCCACCGTTACGAGCAACGATGCTGATCTTGGCGCGCTTGCTGAACACACGCGTGGTGCAGCAGTTGATTCAGGCAACGTCATTTACATCTCTGGCGAAGTGGGTATTGGCGGAGGCGTCGTTCTCGGTGGTGCACTCATGACAGGCGCTGGTGGGTTTGGTGGCGAGATCGGGCACATGATCGTGAATCCAACAGGTGTTGAGTGTCGCTGTGGATCACGAGGGTGCTGGGAAACGGTTATCGGTCGTGGTGCTGTGTTGTCTTGCATTCAAGACTCGAAACCCGTTGGTGATGTGCAAGATGTAATTAATGCAGCTCTTGCCGGTGATGCTGATGTGCAAGAAAGGCTCGCAGCTGTAGGCCGATGGCTGGGGATTGGACTTGTTAATCTCATTAATATTTTTAATCCGGAAGTGATCGTCCTTGGTGGTCACCTTGGCCAGCTCTTCTCAGCAGTCGCTGAAGAAGTTGAAGAACAAATTGGTCATGCCCTGCGCGCACCTCGCGAACAAGTTCGAGTGGCTTTGCCCGCGCTTGGCGAAGACAGCACCTTGATTGGCGCAAGTGAATCTGCATTTGCTTCCCTGCTCTCGCGCCCGATTGAAGCCGTGAGTGAATCAAGCACGTTCGTCACTTCCAAGTGATGCATCACCTGGAAGTGGGCTAATGAGAAGCGGGTGGACTGAGAATTACCCGCTGCCCACTTTTTACTGAAAGACGTGCTGCATCGAGCACCCGCAAGTTTGCAATGACTTCGTTAAGCGCGACGGGCGGCTCGCCAGCCTTAATGATTGCGTCACGAACGGCAGCATAGAAATGTGGCCAGCTGCCCGGAACGAGGGGGAGTTCGCTAACAGTCTGCGTTCCATCCTCGTTACCGATTCGCATTTCGGCGGTGAATGACTCTTGACCCCAGCCACTGCCGATTGGAGCTCGGCCAGCGCGCAGATGCGTTTCTTGGGTGTCAGATTCAGCGATACGAACCGCACCCCTTGAGCCAAGGAGCAAGAAGCGAGGATCGGGAAACGCGGATACCTGACTTCCAGTGAGCAAACTGATCGCACCACTTTCGTGGGTCAGGATGATTTGCATATCGTCATCTGCGGAATCCGGCTGACGAATTGAGCGTGCGTACGCATCTATTCCGATGACAGTGCCAAGTAATTGGATGGCTTGATCAACAAGGTGAGCACCAAAATCTAGGAGCACTCCGCCAAGATCTTGTACGTCATTTGATTCGCGCCAGTTACCTCGTGGGGTCACGCGCAGCCGTTCAAAGCGGGATTCGAATCGATGGATGGTTCCCAGCTGCCCATCGGAGATCACGTTTTTTAGGGTGCGGAAATCAGAATCCCAACGCCGATTTTGAAAGGGATGCAATTGCACACCTGCATCCAGAGCGGCTTGAGCGAGTTCTTGTGCCTCTAAGGCTGATCCGGCGAGTGGTTTATCGACAACGACATGTTTTCCGGCTGCAATCCCTTGGTGGGCATCACGCACGTGCGCCCGGTTTGCATTGGCAATCACCACAACATCGATTTCTGGACTTCTGCTCAGTGCTTCTTCTAGGGATGCATAGATGCCCACGCCAGGGATATCGATGAGTGCCTGCTGGGTACGTTCTGCATCGCGAGTAACAACGCCGCGGATTGCGTAGCCAGGAGTCGCCAAGATGAGCGGCGCATGAAAAACCTTGCCAGCTAATCCGTATCCAACGAGAAGCACGTTCAGGTCATTGCTCACGATCTAAGTGAACCACTTTCCATGTTGGATTCCTTAGGAGGTGAGCTCTATTCGATTGCCTTCTGGATCAAGGATGACGGATTCGTAGTAGCCATCTCCGGTGCGTCGAGGCCCGGAAAGAACCGGGACTCCCTGGGATGACATGGCCGCGGTGAGGAGATCGACGGCCTCATCAGTTCCCAGATTGATCGCAATATGCGCGTATCCAAGGGCGAATTCCAAAGGAGCAGCGTTGACATCAGGCCGCTGCATGAGCTCAAGTCGGGGTCCGGATCCGATGGAAATGAAGAAGGACTCAAAGCCAGTGGCCGCATTCCTATATATAGGTGACGCCTGGGCATCGAACCAACCCACGTAGAAATCTCTAAGAACCGCAATATCCGCTGCCCAGAGAGCCATATGTTCAATTCGCATGGTGGGTAGCTCCTCGACAGGTTGGGTTTCCTCTATTTTGCCCTTTGAGCCTTGCGAATAGGGGAAATCACCGGACTCGGGTAATCTTTCCCAACGTGCCTGCGATCATTTTGCTCGGATCCCAATGGGGAGACGAAGGTAAGGGAAAAGCAACGGATCTTCTTGGAGGTCGCGTTGATTACGTCGTGCGCTATCAAGGCGGCAATAACGCGGGTCACACCGTAGTTATTGGTGATCAAAAGTTCGCCCTTCACTTACTTCCTAGTGGAATTTTGACCCCTGAGGTCATCCCAGTTATTGGCAATGGCGTGGTGATTGACCCGGCTGTGCTCCTACAAGAAATGCGTGGGCTCAACGAGCGCAACGTTGACACTTCAAAGCTGCTCATTAGCGCGAACGCCCATTTGATCACGCCGTACCACGTCACGCTGGATAAAGTTTCTGAGCGTTTCCTTGGCAACTCCAAGATCGGCACAACCGGCCGTGGCATCGGACCGACCTACGCCGACAAGATCTCGCGCATCGGTATTCGTGTACAAGACTTATTCGATGAATCAATTCTTCGGCAAAAAGTTGAAGGCGCGCTGCTGAGCAAGAACCAGGTTCTGGTCAAGGTCTACAACCGTCGCGCTCTCGAAGTGGATGCGATCGTTGAGTCGCTTCTTGAATATGCGCAGGCACTTGCACCGTATGTGGTTGATACCGCACTCGTGCTGAATAAGGCACTTGATGCGAACAAGGTTGTCCTACTTGAGGGTGGCCAGGGGACCTTGCTTGACGTTGATCACGGTACCTATCCCTTTGTCACGTCGAGCAATCCAACTGCGGGCGGTGCTTGCACGGGTAGTGGCATCGGTCCAACCCGGATCGATCGCACGATTGGCATCTTGAAGGCTTACACCACTCGTGTTGGCTCTGGACCTTTCCCAACTGAACTTTTTGATGCCGATGGTGAAGCCTTGCGCACGATCGGCGGCGAAGTTGGCACGACAACGGGCCGAGCTCGTCGTTGTGGTTGGTTCGATGGGCCGATCGCAAAATTCGCCACTCGCATCAACGGGCTTACTGACACTTTCTTGACCAAGCTCGACGTGCTGTCGGGTTTTGATCGCATTCCTGTATGCGTGGCCTACGACGTGGACGGCACTCGGATGGAAGAACTACCGATGACGCAGACCGGCTTCCATCACGCTAAGCCAATCTATGAAAATCTTCCGGGCTGGACTGAAGATATTTCTGGGGCTCGCGTGATTGAAGATCTTCCGGCCAATGCTCGGTCATATGTGCAGTTCCTTGAAGACATTTCAGGCACCCGCATCAGTGCGATTGGCGTTGGACAAGACCGAGATGCGACGATTTCCCTGCACGACCTCATCGCCTGAGCCAGACCGCGGCGCAAGCTAGAAGGAGTCGAACCAGAGTGAACACTCAAGAGGGTAAACGCGTCTACGACCTTGATCGTGCGCATGTGTTTCATTCGTGGAGTGCGCAAGGCGCACTTGCCCCGATGACTGTGGCTGGGGCCGAAGGAAGTTGGGTCTGGGATTACGAAGGCAATCGTTTTCTCGATATTTCTTCGCAGTTAGTCAACGTCAATATTGGTCATCAACATCCACGAGTAGTCAAAGCGATCGCCGACCAAGCCGCAGTGCTGGCCACGATCAGTCCCAACCATGCCAATGACAAGCGTGGGGAAGCAGCGCAGCGCATCACTTCGCTTGCCCCATCGAAACTCAATAAGGTTTTCTTCACCAATGGTGGAGCGGATGCAGTTGAGAATGCAATCCGGATGGCACGCATTCATACTGGCAAGCGCAAGGTGCTTTCATTTTATCGTTCGTATCACGGAAACACTGGTGCGGCGATTGCCTCAACTGGTGATCCACGACGTTGGCCCAATGAATACGCCGATGGACATGTGCACTTCTTCGGACCGCATTTGTACCGCTCAAGTTTTTGGGCAACTACCCCAGAACAGGAATGCGAACGCGCGTTGGCACATCTTGAGCAAGTGATCCAATTTGAAGGCCCAGGAACCATCGCAGCTTTGTTACTAGAAACCGTCGTTGGTACCGCAGGCATTCTTGTTCCACCGCCGGGCTATCTTGAAGGAGTTCGCGAACTCTGTAATCGGTACGGCATCGTTTGGATTGCGGATGAAGTCATGTGCGGGTTTGGCCGCACGGGTGCCTGGTTCGCTTTTGATCATTTTGGTGCCCAACCTGATCTCATCACTTTCGCCAAAGGTGTGAACTCTGGATACGTGCCCGTCGGTGGTGTCGTGATTTCAGATGAGATCGCAGCAACTTTTAATACGCAGGTATTTCCAGGTGGATTAACGTATTCAGGTCACCCACTTGCGGCAGCATCGATCGTTGCCACTCTTGATGCTATGAAAGATGAAGGCATCGTTGAGAACGCCGGCATGATCGGTGAAGATGTCCTTGGCCCAGGTTTGCGCAACTTGCAAGAAAAGCACAAAGTCATTGGTGAAGTGCGTGGCCTGGGGGTGTTCTGGGCGTTAGAACTCGTGACGGATCGCGATACAAAGGAGCCACTTGCTCCTTATGGTGGTTCGTCACCTGCGATGAATGAATTCATCGGGGCCTGCAAAGACAATGGCTTGCTGCCCTTCGCCAATTACAACCGACTTCATGTTGTTCCGCCATGCACCATTACCGCGGATGAAGCAAACGAAGCATTAGTGCGCCTTGATCGCGCACTGGCTGTAACCAGTAAGCATTACGTCGGCGCGTAGCCGACAGACGAGGGTTTTCAACATGCGTGTTCTTGTTATTGGTTCTGGTGCGCGCGAGCACGCGCTCGTTCATGCTCTGCAAGCCGATGATTCGGTGAGCTACATCATCTGCGCTCCGGGTAACGCCGGAATTTCTGCAGAGGTGGATGTCTTGCCCGTCGATGCTAGTAATCCCGATGAGGTTGCTGAACTCGCAGTGAGAGTGCAGGCAGATCTCGTTGTGATAGGTCCTGAGGTTCCTTTAGTTGCGGGCGCCGCAGATGCCGTTCGCGAACGAGGCATCCCTTGTTTTGGTCCGTCTAAAGAAGCAGCTCAGCTTGAAGGAAGTAAGACCTTCGCGAAGCAGATCATGGCTGAAGCCAACGTTTCTACTGCCCGAGCTTTTGTTTGCACCACCGTGGATGAAGTTGCCAAAGCTCTTGATGAATTGGGTGAGCCATACGTCGTGAAGGACGATGGGCTTGCTGCAGGTAAAGGTGTCATCGTCACTTCCGATCGTCATCAAGCTCTCGAACATGCCGATAACTGTTTTGCGAAAGGTGCAGCGAGCGTTCTCGTCGAGGAATACCTCGATGGACCGGAAGTTTCACTATTTGGAATCACTGATGGTGTGACGATTGTTGCCTTGCAACCGGCACAAGATTTCAAACGGGTCCACGACGGTGACGAAGGGCCAAACACGGGTGGGATGGGGGCGTATTCTCCTTTGCCTTGGGCTCCGGCAGGTTTGGTTGAAGAAGTGACAGCTTCAGTCCTGCAACCGATGGTTGATGCAATGCGACTTCGAGGCACGCCTTTCGCAGGTTTGCTCTATGCAGGTTTAGCGCTCACGAGCAAGGGCGTTCGCATCATTGAATTCAATGCGCGCTTTGGCGATCCTGAGACTCAGGTAGTGCTCGCACGATTGAAGTCTCCGCTTGGTCAGGTCTTGCTCGCTGCAGCCACGGGAAAAGTCGCAGAACTTCCACCTTTGCAATGGCGGGAAGGCGCAGCTGTGACTGTGGTCGTAGCCTCAAAGAATTACCCGGATTCGCCAGTGACGGGCGACATCATTTCTGGCCTCGAAGAAGCAAACGCATTGCTCGATGTGGATGTGCTTCATGCGGGCACCCGTATTTCCGACGACGGCGATGTGGTCTCAGCCGGTGGACGAGTGCTTTCAGTGACTGCCGTTGGAGAAACTCTGGCCCAAGCGCGCGAGCGTGCTTATGCCGGTGTTGACCTGATTTCACTGGCTGGTTCACACCATCGGCGAGATATCGCTCAGCACGCCGCTGAGTAGAGGGAAACGCGCTCGCCATCGCCAAACTGGAATATCGTGAGGGAAAAGGTCGAGTTTCACACCATTGGCAGCCCCTGCCTGTAGGTGGCCTACCTTGATTCATAGACATGAAAGAATGTTCCAGTGAGAGCCTCTATCCCCAATGTCCTTGCTGGTAGGTACGCCTCCGCAACCATGAATCAGATCTGGTCGCCAGAGGCCAAGATCATCATGGAACGCCAGTTGTGGATCGCCGTAATGAAGGCGCAGTCTGAGCTCGGTCTCAATGTGCCAACTGATGCGGTTGCTTCCTATGAAGCCGTCATTGATTCCGTTGACCTGGAGTCAATCGCTGCGCGCGAGCGGGTAACTAAACATGACGTGAAGGCACGCATCGAGGAGTTCAATGACCTTGCTGGTCACGAACTCATTCACCTTGGCATGACCTCCCGCGACCTCACCGAAAATGTTGAGCAGTTACAGGTATTGAGTTCGCTGCTACTCGTGCGCGATAAGACAGTTGCCGCACTTCAACGCCTTGCCACATTGTCTGTTCAGTATTCAGAGACGGCACTCACCGGCCGCTCTCACAACGTTCCTGCTCAAACCACCACTTTGGGCAAGCGCTTTGCCTCGGCTGCCGATGAAATGTTGATTGCCTATGAACGAATCGACAATCTCATCAGTCGGTATCCACTGCGCGGAATTAAGGGTCCAGTTGGAACCGCGCAAGACATGCTCGATTTACTCGATGGCGACTCAGCCAAACTTGAGCAACTCGAATCCCGCGTTGCAGAGCACCTTGGTTTTTCGCGAGTACTGAACAGCGTTGGTCAGGTCTACCCACGAACCCTTGACTTCGATGTGTTGTCAGCCTTTGTTGAAGTTGCGGCAGGACCGTCCAGCCTTGCTACAACTATCCGTTTGATGGCAGGGCTCGACCTTGTTACCGAAGGCTTCCGCCCAGGTCAGGTTGGCTCGTCAGCAATGCCGCACAAGATGAACTCGCGATCTTGTGAGCGAGTCAATGGATTCACGGTTCTGTTACGCGGCTACATGATGATGGCTTCTGAGCTCGCTGGCAATCAATGGAATGAAGGCGATGTCGCCTGTTCGGTTGTTCGCCGGGTTGCGCTTCCTGACGCAAGTTTTGCCCTTGATGGTTTATTTGAGACCTTCTTAACCGTGCTTGACGATTTCGGCGCTTTCCCTGCCGTTATTGATCGCGAGCTCGAGCGCTACTTGCCGTTCTTGTCGACTACCAAGGTATTAATGGCTGCAGTGCGCAAGGGTGTTGGCCGCGAGATTGCACACGAAGCGATCAAGGAGCATGCAGTTTCGGTCGCTTTGGCTATGCGCGAATTAGCTGCCGGAGAAAATGATCTCCTTGTTCGCCTCGCAGCAGATTCACGTTTGCAGTTATCACTTGAAGAGTTGCAGGCATTAATCGCTGAACCGCTGGCGTTCACTGGCGCGGCTGGTGCTCAAGTGAAGGCAATTGCTGATCGAGTTTCAGTTATCACCACTGCGCATCCAGTTGCAGCGGCTTACACACCAGGAGACATTCTGTGACAACCGTTGAAGCAACCGACTACGGATTGCCTCCTGAGTACTTGCACGTGTATTCGGGCAAGGTGCGCGATCTTTACCGCACACCTGAAGGACGTTTGCTGTTTGTTGCCAGTGATCGCATTTCTGCTTTTGACTGGGTTTTGCCTTCGCTGATCCCCGATAAAGGCCGCATTCTCACTGCGCTGTCACTGTGGTGGTTTCGCCAGCTAGAAGACATCGTGCCTAACCACATCACTCCAGGTCGAGTGCCAGATCAGGTCGCTGGTCGAGCAATGGTGTGCGCTGAACTTGAGATGCTTCCAGTGGAATGTGTTGTGCGTGCCTACATCACCGGTTCGGGGCTTGTTGAATATCAAGAGCAACGTTCAATCAGTGGCGTCAATCTGCCACCAGGGTTGAAGGATGGATCGCTCCTACCCAAGGTGATTTTCACGCCGGCAACAAAAGCCGCAGTAGGCGAGCATGATGAGAACATCAATTTTGATGAAGTCATGATCATGATTGGTCAAGAAGAAGCCCAGGAACTCAAGCGACTCTCGTTGTTGGTATTTGAGCGTGCGTCTGAAATTTCTGCTGAATGTGGGTTGATTTTGGCTGACACGAAATTTGAATTCGGTATTGCGCAGCAGGGCCGTTTCGCAGGCCAGATCATGTTGGCTGACGAAGTCTTAACCCCTGACTCTTCGCGTTTCTGGGATATCGAAAAGTGGGCGCCGGGTGGACCGCAGCCTTCATATGACAAGCAGTTTGTTCGTGACTGGTTGACTTCGCCGGAATCGGGTTGGGATAAGAACAGCGGACAGGCTCCGCCCCCACTTCCGCAAGACATCATTGAGAAGACTCGCGCCAAGTACATTGAGGCGTATGAGTTGTTGACGGGAAAGACTTTTAAATGACAACGTGGCTAGTGACTGGTGGAGCCGGATATATCGGTAACCACGTCACTCGCGCATTATTGGACAGTGGTCGGCAGGTCGTCGTGCTTGATGATCTTTCGTCTGGGCATGCTGATCGGATTCCGCAAGGTGTTGTCTTTGTTGAAGCCGACGTCACTGACCGGGTGGCCTTGGTCGCTGCATTGGCAGAGCACAAGGTTGACGGGGTTATTCACTTAGCTGCCAAGAAAGCCGCCGGGGATTCCGTTAATGTCCCGCTGTATTACTACCGCGAAAACATCGCGGGGATGTTGTCTGTTCTGGAAGCCATGCAAGAAGTTGGCGTTAAGAGATTTGTGTATTCATCATCGGCAGCTGTCTATGGAACGCCGTTGGTGAATCCGATTGCAGAATCCGCAGCTCTGGCCCCTGAATCTCCTTATGGTGAAACCAAAGTGGTTGGCGAATGGATGACGAAGGCACAGGGTGTAGCCAATGATTTGTCGTGGGTAGCTCTGCGGTATTTCAATGTTGCAGGTGCTGGCAGTGACGATCTCGGTGATACGAGCGTGAACAATTTGATCCCCATGGTCTTTGAGGCCTTAGAGAAGGGCAATCGTCCACAGATTTTCGGTGATGATTACCCCACACCCGATGGCACCTGCATTCGTGACTACATCCACGTGTCCGATTTGGCAGACGCACATGTTGTTGCTGCGGCTTTTAGTGAAAATCTCCAGGTATCAGAAACGCTGAACGTCGGTCGAGGAGTCGGATCATCAGTCCGCGAAGTCATGGACATGGTCAGCCAGGTCATCGGTACGCAGGTGAATCCCCAGATCGTGGCTCGGCGTGCCGGAGATCCACCGGCTTCCACGGCAGCAACGCAGCGCATAACCGATGTACTCGGCTGGCAGTCCAAGCGCGATTTGCACGAAATGGTCAGTTCGGCATGGTCTGCCTGGCAGCACACTTCCCACTAAATAGGCAGATATTTAGCGAGGCAATAGGCCGATAGACTGGCCTTTTAGTCCTCAAACTCAGGAGTCCCCGTGGCCCGTGTCGTCGTCGACGTCATGCTCAAGCCGGAAATTCTCGACCCACAAGGTCGCGCCGTCCAAGGGGCTTTAGGCCGCCTTGGAATCACTGGCGTGACCGATGTGCGCCAGGGAAAGCAGTTTGTGATTCAGGTCGAAGGTGAGATCACTGACGAGCGCCG
>CAFBMC010000035.1_pt1 | contig 15052 bp, 10 predicted proteins | sample 7268441 | NCBI WGS metagenome assembly CAFBMC01 (sample SAMEA6814051, study PRJEB35770) | freshwater metagenome | biome: Freshwater; feature: Freshwater reservoir; material: water | place: Czech Republic | collected 2017-05-23 | depth 30m m | reverse complement strand
CCCGGGCGCGTCAGAAACGGTACTTATCGGAGCAGGGGGCATAGGTGCTGAGATGACGTCTTCCCTCACCCGTGCTGGTTCTTCTGGCGGTTCGTCAACGTTTACTGGAACAAGTGCACTTGGCGGTGGAGCTGGTGCTTCGTGGGGTGATCAAGCAGCCGGAGGCGCGGGCACTGCTAATGGAGGTGGTGGCAGCCAACCGAGTGGCACGTACTCCGGAGGCATTGGCCAGTTTTTCACAGGTGGGTCCGCTCAGGGAATCTCACAACCACACTCCGTCGGCGGCGGCGCTGGCGCGCGGGGCAACGGTGTTTCGGGGGGCTCCCTTGCCAGCGGGAATGGGGGGATTGGCTTTTCATCAAGCATCACCGGCACCGCAACCTTGTACGGAGGGGGCGGCGGGGGAAGCGCACACCAAGTCTGGATCAGCCCAACCCAACTCCAGTCACCGCAGACATTTTTAGAGGCTGGCGTAGGGGGCCTTGGGGGCGGCGGCGCTGGCGGCAAAGTAGTCAGCGATGTCATTGGTAGCAACGTGACGGGCCAGAACGGAACAGATGGTCGTGGTGGAGGTGGTGGAGGTGCCGCAACATATTGGGGAACGAACTACACATCCACGGGTGGAGATGGAGGTGATGGCGTGGTGATTATTCGATGGCTTTCTTCCACCGGGGGCCGCGTGGTTGATTCCCCCGTTGAGGCTCCACCCACCTTGTTTCAACAGATAGGACGTCCGAGTCAGTTAGCAACTTGCGCGTCAGGTTGGTCGGCGTCTTGGGCTGCGTGGGCGCAGCCCGTCACCGGTGGCTGGGTTTGTCAACGTTGGATCTATTGGAGAGATGGGTTGTGGTACTCCAGCAACAATGAGCCAGGAACCGCCAACGGTGCGGCGAGCAGCCAGCGAATTTAACCCTGAGTGATGCACTTGAGCGCTTCGCCGGTCGCGGCCCGCACCAAGTATCAGTCTCCGAGTAATTCAGAAATATCGTCAGGCACATCAGCGCTGCATTCACGCAAAGCCCAATTCGGCACGATTTCTAAGGCTTGCTCGTTGGTGGCAGACAACAGGATTGGTGCCTTCACGCCATCCTCGAATGCCTGTAGCCAGCGACCGGCACAAACAGCCCACTTATCCCCCGGCTGCAGTCCGACAAATCCAAACTGAGGCATAGGCGTCGAAAGATCATTACCGATAGTTTTTTGGTGCTCAAGAAATTCTTCAGATACGACTACACAAACGGTGTGTGATCCGATGTCCTCTGGCCCGGTATTGCAGTAACCATCCCGATAGAAGCCAGTAATGGGTTCCAGGCTGCACACCTGGAGTTCGTCGCCGAAGACATTACGTTGAGCCATCATGTGATTCTAGGGAAAAATACCTATTCAAATGTCACGACACCGCGTGCGCCATTGCCATGAATGGAACCTTCAGAGGAGTTGAATATAGCTCTTATCGAAGTTCCTTAAGAAAATACGGCGTCAATTGCTGAGCAGCGCCGACCGAAATATGCCCGTCGTCTCGATACAGATAGGTATCGCCGAATTGGGTTCGGCACAGGTTTTCTGGGCAGAAGAACTCGCGAAGGTCCAAGACCGATGCACGGGTTTCCAATGCGACTTGCGAGATTGCCGATCGCGCTGCTTGCTGATTTTTGTCAGCAACGACCCTTGGCATTTGGCTGCCTAAATCACTGCCACTTGCGATCTGGAGTGCCGAAAATTGATGTGGATCAGCTGCGTAAGGGTTGGCGAAGTAGGGAACATCTTGTACGAGTACAACCCGATGCCCAGCTGCCTCCAGTTGCTTAACTGTTGAAGCGAGTCCGGCCTGCAGATTGACTCGCTTCGCTTGGAGTTCGTTGGTCATTGCATCCTTGCTCGGACCGGCACTGAAAACTTTCGAATTCCAATACACACTCGATGCTGAAACGATCACGATCCCTGGCGGCTGCTGCTTTAACCACCGCAAGGTTTCCTGAACGAACTGGCGGCAAGGTGAACGCGGTGCCGCTGTCGAATAGAAATTTGTGTCGTAAAATGGGCAGGTATTTGCGGTAGCAATTGTCAATGGCTCGTCTAGTTGAGTCGTAGCTCCGATCACTGCTTCGCTTAAATGATCAGCGTGCGAATCGCCTACGAGATATACCGGCGTTCCCGTCCCATTCGCATTCCACACACACTTCGTTGGCTTTCGATCACTCGGTGCAATCGATTCATTACAACCAGCGACGTTGCCCGCGTGCCATGGTTCCACTGAAGAAACGAATTGCTGGATCCGCTGATTCCAGAAGCCATGATCCGCCGCCGACTTCAAACCGAGTGCGAGCACAATCGGTGGCACCATGGTCAGCGCAACAATGATGGTCATTTTCTTCTTGCCGACATCACGCAGATTGCGAATTGGCTGTTCAAGCCAACGATAGGAAATGAGTGACGGCAGCAAGGATGCAACCGCCGCAATCACTGCAATGCCAGGGGTTGTTGGCCAAAGTATCAATGCGAAAACAATGAAAGGCCAATGCCATAAGTACAAGGAATACGAAATGTTTCCCACATGCACAAATGGGGATCTTCCCAGGAATTTACTCACGGGATTCGATTCTGCATATCCCGCAACAAGTAGACACATCGTGCTCACAACAGGAAGGATCGTCAGTGGGCCCGGCCACACGGTTGCGTCGTTTACAAGATAGAGCGAACTGACAAGTCCAATGACTCCAAGGGCACCAAGAAATATGCCGACGTTCCTCTTGATAAGAGGCTCAATCTTGAATGCCAGAAGAGCCAAAATCGCTCCGGCAGCAAACTCCCAAGCGCGACTCGTCGGTCCATAAAACCCGCTCAACCAACTTGGTAGAAACGGGATCGTGCGACCAGTCGCCTCCAACATCGCAATGGTGAACGATAAGCCTCCGACAAACCCGACAAGAAAGTAAGGCGCATGCTTGGTTTTCTTGTGTCTTGCAAGTTTCCAACCAAGAAACAACATCAGCGGAAAGATCAAGTAGAACTGCTCTTCAACTGAGAGCGACCAAGTATTTAGCAGTGGGTTTGTAGCGGCCGGTGCATCAAAGTAACCACCCGTCGTTTGTGCGATCACGATGTTTGCACTCAAGAGCAGTGCGCCGATGCCTGTTTTGGCCGTTATCTGCTGGTCACCCATTGGAGATGCAATGAGTGCGGAAAGAACGACTACACCGATGACAAGTAAAGCAAGGGCAGGAGTGAGACGCCGGAACCTACGAGCATAGAAAGTGGTGAAACGAATCGTCTGAGATTTGGCCCATTCCCGACCCAGCATCGCGGTAATTACAAAACCTGAAATTACGAAGAAAACGTCTACGCCGAGAAAACCGCCCGGTACTGGTAATCCGGCATGAAAAGCCACGACTGTGCCAACGGCGATTGCTCGCAGCCCTTGAATATCGTTGCGTCGGTTTTCTGGGGATTTAGGCACCAGCGCCGTGGGGCTGCCCTGCGTCATTCATCCTCCAGCAACCGCGCGAATTGTTCTGGCCGCAGTCTAAAGGTCCCTGGCCGCGCGCCATTCAAGGTCCCTTCGGCACCTCTTAGGAGAGCAACGCCACGCTACGGGAGTCGATTCGCCATGAATTTCTGACGTATTGTGATCTTCTGCCCCCCGGCAGCTCGCAGTTTTCTTCCCCTGGAGTGACATCTTGACGCAAGTGCATGGCCGCAAGCGCATTGAGGTCACAACCGCAGCAATAGTCACCATCAGTGTGATCATTGCTGTATTCGGCATGGTCTTCCTAGGGACAACCAAGGCCGCTCGCGCTGGTGAAACTGGTGCTGACTCCACCCCTGCTCTAGATGGTTCCACCACAGGACCGAGCGCACCCACAGTCCAGCCAGCTACCGGCACTGTGGGGGATATTAAAAACGTTGTTGTGATTTTGGCGGATGATCTGGATTGGCCAGCCTTTAACCAAGTACCGCGGTTGGCTGCGCTGAAACAGCAAGGCACCACCCTATCGAATTTTGTCGTAACAGATTCGCTGTGCTGCCCATCTCGCACTTCATTCATGCGCTCCCAGTTCGTACACAATCACCGCGTTGTTTCCAACGTAAAGAAGACTGGCGGAGGCTGGGAAAAGTTTCAGTCTCTGGGCTTGGAAAATGACTGCTTGCCGACTTGGTTACAAAAATCCGGGGTCAGTACCTCACTTGTTGGTAAATACCTCAATGGCTTTCCTAACGCGACCCCAACAGATACCTATATCCCGCCAGGCTATGACTACTTTGTGACGTCCACATCAAAAAACCAGGCGTATCAAGGCATAAATTACACCTTGAACGAAAATGGAACTTTGAAGAGCTATGGGAGCGCACCAAAGGACTTCATGAACACTGTGTTGCTGAAGTCAGCAACAAGCCACATCAGCACGGCGAAGACACCGTTCTTTATGGAGTTCGCTTCGTATAACCCGCACACCCCCGCACCATTCGATTCAAAATATGCGGGCACGCACGCAACAGACACGGTGCCGCGAACCCCATCGTTCAACACCCCTGGCATAAACGAAATGGGCTGGCTCGCATCTCACCCCGTACTCGGACCCAACAGGGTTGAAAACATGGACCGCCTATGGCGCAAACGCCTGCGTTCAACTGAATCCATCGCTGATACCTATGAAGCGTTGCAGGCCCGACTCAGGGCTACCGGTCATGCAAATGACACGCTAGTAATCGTCACTTCTGACAATGGTTATCACGCTGGTGTGCACCGCCTAGCAACAGGAAAGCAAACCGCATTCACCGAGGATGCAGTTGTGCCTGCAATCTTTATCGGTCCTGGCATGGCAAAGGGTGCTGTAATTTCGAAAACAACCTCGATGGTGGATCTTGGTCCCACAATCGCCAAGATTTATGGTGCAAAAACTCCATCGTTCGTTGATGGTCGCGATCTCATGCCTTTGCTCCGAGGCCAAGAAGACACTCCTTGGCGAACTGCCACCTTGACGGAAAGCCTTAGTCGCACTTTGCCTGGCGATCCTGATTATTCGCCGCTTGAAGCTCCGGAGTTCCATGCTTTGCGCAGCGAAAACTGGCTTTATATCGAATATCTAAATAAAGACGTCGAGCTTTATAACCTCAAAACCGATCCATACGAGATGAACAATGTGCAGGCCTCAACTAATCCGGTGATCGTGAGTCAACTTCATGCGCAATTGGCCGCGATGAGGCACTGCGAAGGACCAAGTTGCCGAATAGCAGACGCAATGCCAAACGGGAACTGGATCTCTCCCATGCCACAAGTAACAGTTTCGCCAACAGAATCAGCCACACCCGCAGTTACCGCCACTCCTTCGGCGGCAGCAACAACTCCCGCCATGCCTAGCCCTTCATCGTCCGTTCAATAACTTGCTGCGCGGCATTTCCTTTATCGAACTCGCAAAATTTTTCGCGGAAGGCTTCGAGCCTGGCTCGACTTTCAGGTGAGTTGTACAGGTCTCTAGAAAATATTTCATTGAGCTGGGATTGGTTGATCGCCAGAGCTCCCGGCGGCTGCTCGAGAAGATCGAAGTAGGTTCCTCGCGCTTCTTGGTAGGCCTCCCAGTCATCCGCGAAAATTACAATCGGACGATCAAGAACCGCGTAATCAAACATCACTGACGAGTAATCAGTGATCAGGATGTCGGCGGCCAGATAACAATCGACGATGGATGGGAACGCCGAACCGTCGATAACTCGTCCAGACTCAACAAGTTTTGCAACCTTCGGCCCTAATGTCGTGGTGTGGTGGGCTCGCAAGATGAAGACGTATGAATCATCCAACTTCTCGATGAGCTCCTCAAAATTAATCCTTAAGGAACTGTCGCCTTCAACATCACGATACGTGGGTGCATACAACACTGCTTTTTGATTCTCTTTGACACCGATAAGGGAACGCGCTTGCGCGATGTCCTGGCTCGAAGCTTTCACGAGAACGTCATTGCGCGGATAACCCACCTCGAGCCAGGAGTACTGGCACGGATAGGCATGACCCCACATTTCAGTGGAATAGGCGTTGGAGCTCAATGCGTAATCCCAGTTATCGCTTCGCCGAAGCAGGTCAGCAAACTCTTGGCGACTTCGTGACGGATCCAGAGTCACGACTTGGTCGCCTTTTCTCGGTGCTTTACGTTTTGGATCAATCGCTGAACTTGCGACCTCGTTATTCATCACATCAAGTCCGCAATACTTCAGCGGGGTTCCATGCATTGTTTGAATGACAATTTGCCCGTCTCGCTTTTTAAAAGCACCAGGAAAGTTCACGTTGTTCACGAAGTATTTGGCGCGAGCGAACACCACCCACTGCCGTAATGAGTTGGGTGCAACATGCTTCACACCTGCGGGAAGTCTGCCAACCTTGTCTTTCTCCATGACCCAAACAGCCGTGAGGTTTGGTGCGAATTGAGGGAGAGCTTCATAAATTGCTCTCGGATTGCATCCGTAGCCTGAACCCCAGTATTCCGAGAACACAACAACATTCTTTTTTATGGGAAACATCCTGAAAAACCCATACCAAAGCCGACCAACTGCACGAACCTTGCGAGCTGCGCGTCGAACCGGCCAGTAAATCTTGCCGATGAACCTTTTAGTCGGCGTGCGTTTTTCATCTACCCAGCTGTATGCCATGAATGCGGCATATGAATTCTTTCGGAAAAGATTTCCACGCATGTTGCTCGGTAGATTTTTGGATTGTTCGGAAGATTCTTCCGGGTAATGCTTATTAGCTGACACCGATGCTGACTCAAAGAACCGCTTGCGTTCTGATGTAGCGATACGACCCCGGTGGCGAATGATCGTGACGTAGTGATTAATCATGATGTCGTAGAGGTGCTTGCGCATTGCATCGCTCACCTGAACGCGGGTTGCTTCGGCAAATACTCGGTCGTACTGCTCAAAAATATCGAAATGGTGTGGGCTTGGAGTGCCAAGAATATTTCCGCCAGAACGACGTTGGCGATAGAGCAGGACTACGCGATTCAATGAGACAGCACGTCGTGCATTGAGCAATACGGTGTAGGTGAATGAAATATCTTCGTATAAGCCAGCGGGAAATTGAACGCCTAGGTTGAGCAAGAACTCTCGTCGGTAAGCCTTATTGCAAGCGATCGGAAGCAGGTTGAACAGTCTTCGATGCGCTTGTGGCGTGAAAGTTCCAACTGAAAGATTCGCCAAAAGTTCGGCGCCCCAACTGACCGCTTCTCGACCGTCCCACCACACTCGAGAATAGTTAAAAATCAAAAGGTCAGGTAAGTCGTTTCGTTGAAGTTTCTCGGAGATCGCTTTCAGCGATCCGGGCGCGAGGGTGTCGTCGCCGTCAAGGAAAATGATGTACTCGCCAGTCGCGGCTGCGATGCCAATATTGCGCGCCATCCCGAGCCCGACATTTTTCTCGAGGTGCATCGGCTTGATGCGATCGTCGCTTTTTGCGAGCTCCTTGGCAATATCTGCGCTGTGATCAGGAGAGCAGTCGTCCACCACCACGATCTCAAAATCCTGGAAGTCCTGGATCAGGACAGACTCCAACGCGGCGCGCAGGTATGCCTGCACGTTGTAGATCGGAACGATGATGGAGAAGAACGCCATGGTGGTTGAGAATAGGGCTTTGGGATGCGACTCTCCCACCCATCAAAGTCTTGGGGGTTGAAATAGTCGCTGTAGTAGGGTCAATGAGTGAATTCAGGCGCTGTTAATTGCTTAAATCCAGTCCTCGTTGGCGGCACCGGCAGAAGCGGTTCCACAATTACTGGGCAGTTACTCGGGCAACATCCCGACCTTTTCCTCACGGATCCCCCTGAAATCCGGTTTCTTGCCAATGATCATGGGGTCGCTGAAACCCTCACTCTGGCTCAAGGCTCATGGCTGAGCCGTCGCAAAGCCAAATCCGAAGCAAAATTTTGCCTCGAACGGACCAAAACACTGTGGTTTTGGCGAGCAGCAAAAATCGGTCTGCACACCTCAATCACGATCGAAGAGGTCAATGCTCTAGGCAACACCTACCTCGAAGAATTTGGCAAAGACCCGGTAGCCGCCTCACAAGCCTTCACGTACGCCATCATGCGCAACGTTTCAGCGGCTGGGCAAGGGCGCCGCTGGGTAGACACCACGCCAGCAAATGCGCGCATTGCCGACCAAATCGAGCCGATTTACCCAGACTCCCAGGTGATCGCCATGATTCGCGATGGTCGAGATGTTGCTGCATCCTTTGTTGCTCAAACTTTTGGCCCAAATGAGATCTTCGCATCGTTGCGGCAGTGGGAAAAACGCTCACTCCTCATCCATCAGTCAACGCTGGCTAGCCGTCCCGGACGATGCATCGTGGTTGACATGCTCGATTTGGTTGACCGCGACCGCGACAGCACCCTGCAACGCATCTGTGACTTCATTGATGTGCCTGTTGACCCAGGCATGAAGGCTTGGTTCGACGAGACGGTCAATGCCGAAAATGCAAATGTTGGTCGCTGGCGTACCCAATTTGACGCTGAGACAACGAAGGAAATTAATCGTCAGTATGGCGAGATGGTCGAGCGCCTTGCCTCTCACGGAGTTCAGATTCCCCTTGAGTCGTAGACTGCGCTACTCATGAAGAATCCAGCCGAAACCCAGGATCGACCTGTTCAGGTCTTTCTGCCCCACCGCGCTGGTTTGCCGCGACTCACTAAATACTTCGCGAACCTCTGGGGTCGTCGCCACTTTGCTGCTGAACTGTCACGTGCCGAAATGCGAGCAGCTCATACCAATACCTTTTTCGGCCAATTTTGGTTGGTCATCAGCCCAGCACTCAATGCAGGTGTGTATTTCCTGCTCGTGAATGTGATTCGAGGCGGCAGCGCTGGCCCCGACTTCTTCATGCACCTACTTGCAGGTCTCTTTGCGTTCAACTTCATCCAAGCGGTGATGATCAACGGAGCCACCTCAGTCACTAAGGGTGGCAACCTCGTACTGAACACCGCATTCCCGCTGTTGCTCCTGCCGTTTTCAGCATTGCGGACCGCGTTTTTCAGGTTCCTTCCGTCGATGGTGATTCTCTTCGCCTTCTTTATCTACTTCGATTACTTTGGCTCGCACTCGGTGGAATGCGATGCGATCACTGGGATTTGTAAGGATTTCAACACGATTCACTTCAGCCCAACAATGTTCCTAGCCATTCCGGCGCTCGTACTCATCTTTATTTTCGCTGCAGGATTAGCTGCGCTTATGGCATCAGTCCAGATCTACTTCCGAGACACGAAACAACTTCTTCCCTACGCCACACGTATTTGGTTGTATCTCTCACCTGTGTTGTATTACGCGGACCAGATGAAGCCGTGGATGCTTAAGCTCGAAATCTTGAACCCATTGTACCCACTGCTCGGGATCTTCAGTGAGACTTTGGTTGAAGGACGAATTCCTCCACTTACTTGGTGGTTAGGTTCGGCCGCTTGGGCCTTCGGCACATTAATCATTGGTGTCTTTTTCTTCATCTCCCGCGAGCGCGAGTTCGCGGTGCGGATTTAATGAGTAGCGGAAAGGAGACAAATCGTGTTCGATGAAGAAACTGGAGCCACAATTCCAGAAATTGCTGACCGAGAAATCTCCGGGGAAATCGCAATCTCTGTTCAAGAACTCGATGTCACGTACCGCACCACCTTTGAAAAACGCCCAACGTTAAAGCAAGCTGTCGTTCGACTTGGACGCGGCAAGCGGTCAGTCAAAACTGTTGAGGCCTTGAAAGATGTAACTTTCGATGTTTCTCGCGGCTCTGTTCTTGGCATCGTTGGACATAACGGAGCGGGTAAGAGCACGTTGATGCGTGCGATTGCGGGCATCGTTCCGCCAACGCGTGGACGAATCGAAGTGGTCGGACGAACAAGCACACTGCTTTCCTTGGGTGTCGGCTTTAATCGCTCACTTACTGGCCGCGAAAATGTAATTCTTGGTGGTCTAGCCGCCGGACTCACCAAAGATGAGCTTGAAGATCGTTATGAACTCATTGCCGAATTTGCTGACATCGGTGATTTCATTGACGCGCCAATGAGTACCTACTCATCGGGAATGGGGGCGCGCCTTGCCTTCAGCGTTGCGGTGCATCTCGACCCTGACATTCTGCTCATCGACGAGGCGCTCTCCACTGGCGATGCGGTCTTCAAGGAAAAAGCCACGCAGCGCATGCAAGAACTGGTGAATAACTCCAGCACCATGCTCCTGATTTCACATGCCCTGCGCACCATCATCAATATGAGTACCGAATGCATCTGGCTAGATCACGGAAAACTCATGATGCGTGGAAACCCTGAAGAAGTTGTTGATGCCTACACCGAATATGTTCACGTGAAGAAAACGTCAGCCACCATGAATGACATGTAGCGTTATTCTTCGACTCGTTCGACATGCTGAGGAAGAAATTTCCACGCGATCAACACACCGACAAGTGAAACCCCAGCACCGATCAACAGCGCCCAGGTCATTCCAGTGACAAAGGCTTTGCCGACAACTTCACGGTAAATAATTCCGAGTGAGTCCGGGATCTGAGCGCCTGCAATGGACGCAGCTGCTAGCGACTCTCGAGCTGCTGCGACTGCACTCGCGGGAAGTAAGGAAATATTTGCTCCTGCTTCAGTGATCGCATGCTCAATATTTTGTCGATAGCAAATCGACATGGTGGCTCCAAGAATCGCGACGCCAAATGACCCGCCAAGTTCACCCATAGCATCGTTCACAGCAGACCCCATGCCAGAACGTTCGGTAGGCACCGAAGAAAGAACACCGTTCGTTGCCTGCGGCAAGGTCAATCCAAGGCCTGCGCCAATCGCACCAAAAACAATGCCTACGTACGCATAAGGAGTGGAGATGGTGAGGAAACTAAAGAACACCATCCCCACGGTCACAACGCTCATTCCAATAACAACGAGGCGCTTGGTTCCAAAACGATCAGCTAGTTTCGGGCTAACTAATGAAGCCGTTAATAGCCCGCCTGCTCCCGGCAACACAGCAATACCTGATTGAAGTGGCGTCATACCTTGTACAAGTTGTAGGAATTGTGGAAGAAAAAACATCGCCCCCATCAATGCGAAATACACCATCGCAACAATCACGATAGATGAACTGAAAACCCGCTGTTTAAAATATTGCAAGGGCAATAAGGCGCGTGGTGCGCGTTTCTCCCACCAAATAAAACTGCCAAGTGAAATAACTGCGATGAGAGCAGTCGTTATCGTGAAAACATCAATACCTGCGTCGGGGATTTCAATAATCGTCACTACCAAAGCGATCAGGCCGATTCCTGATAGCACTGCGCCCAAGAGGTCGAGTCGAGGTTTACTCGGATCTAGGGATTCAGGAACTAACAGAAGTACCGCAACAAACACAGCCGCCGCAATCGGTGGGTTCACCCAAAATATTGCGTGCCAACTGAAGTGCTCGAGCAGCAGCCCCCCAACGATCGGGCCGATGGCAACACCAAGACCGGCGACAGCGGCCCACGTTCCGATGGCTTGCGCGCGTTCTTTGGGGTCACGAAATACTTGAACCAAAATACTCAGAGTTGACGGCATGATGAAGGCTCCGCCAAGACCCATCAGCGCTCGGCATGCTGTCAGAGTGCTTGCATTGTCGACAGTGACGGCTAAAAGCGAGCCCAGAATAAATATTCCCAGACCCGTAAGCAGCATCCGGCGCCGACCGAAGCGGTCACCCAAAGAACCCGCCAATAAGAGTGAACCTGCGAACACAACCGAGTAAGCGTCAATAACCCACTGCAATTGCGAGGTCGTCGCCCCCAGATCTTCCTGTAACCGCGGCAAGGCCACGTTCACGATCGTGTTGTCTAGGGAGATCACAGCCAGTGCTGCCGACAAAATCACGAGCACGGCCCAGCGATTGACCTGCTTCATAGGCGCACTCTATTGGGGATTTCCTTTGACCTCTCGCCTTAAGATCACGCAAGCAAATAGGCTCTTAACTATGACCGATGATCAGCCTTCACGACGCGAGACGACAATCAAGCTCGACCCACGAAATATTTGGCAGATTGGCTTTGTCGTTCTCGGTGTCGCAGCTATCGCTCTGTTAGCGCAGTTCGTCCTCGAAGATGGTGGCTCGGTCATCTTCAGTCTGCTGATGGCTTGGTTCGCCTCAATAGCGATGGAACCTGCAGTTCGCAGATTCGCGCGTCGCATGAGGCGCGGTGCAGCAACATTTTTGGTCATGGCGTTATTCGTCGCTTTCATGTCGGTCTTCTTCTGGGCCTTCGGAGCACTGTTTGTTGATCAGATAGCCCAACTGTTGAAGGCCCTGCCCGATCTTGTCGATCAAGTTATCAACTGGGTCAACCAGCGATTTAGTACTGATTATCAAGCGCAAGATGTGCTCACCCAACTAAATATCACCCCAAGTGACGTCGCCGGTTACGCCTCTCAGGTAGTTGGCGGGTTACTCGGACTTCTGGGATCAATCGTCGGTAGTTTCTTTGGTCTGTTCACCTTCGCCTTGTTCACTTTCTACTTCTCTGCTGATGGACCGCGCTTTCGAATGTATTTCGCATCCCTATTCCCGCAGAGGATTCAGCCCCAAGCCATGCAGGTGTGGAGCATCACCCAAGAAAAGGTGGGTGGCTATGTCGCTGCTCGCGTAATCCTCGCTGCCATTAACGGATCAACCACTGCTCTTGTTTTCTATTTCATCGGTATGCCGTCATGGTTGGCCCTTGGAGTCTGGGTGGGCATCGTGGCTCAATTCGTGCCGACGATCGGCACGTACATCGCTGTTGTCTTCCCCGCGATTGTTGGCTTCTTGAGTCCAAATCCTTGGATAGGTGTCATGGCACTTGCTTGGGCGTTGATCTATCAGCAGGTTGAAAACCTCACCCTCGAGCCGAAAATCAGTGCGCGTGCTGTCAATGTGCACCCCGCCGTTGCATTCGCCTCTGTGATGTTGGGAGCGGCGCTCTTCGGTGTTGCCGGTGCACTGCTTGCGGTCCCAGTGTGTGCAATGTTCATTGCAATTGGGGAAGCCAACAGTGCTCGACACACAGTCCGACCAGATGTCGTGGCCACTCTCGAGGATGAAGCGAGTTAGACCTCGAGCGATTTTTTATTCATACGAATCGCCCACTTAGCACCATAAAGTCCGGCACCGACCGCCGCGGCTGCTCCAACTCCTAAAGCCCACCTTGGTCCAGCTGTCTCTGCAACCCAGCCGACGATAGGCGCACCTACAGGTGTGCTACCTATGAATGCAACAGTCCACAGTGACATCACTCGCCCTCGCATGTGCGGCTCCGTATGAAGTTGCATCGCACTATTTCCTGCAGAAGTGAACCAAATACTTGCCGCACCTACCGGGATGAGTGCGATGCAGGACCACAGCACATTTGGCATGACCGCCGAAGTCAATACAGCGAAACCAAAAACAATGGACGCCACGGCAATCGCCTTCACCCCGCTAGTTTGCCGAGTTGCACTAATCAATCCACCTATGACAGCGCCAAGGCCCATCGCGGCCGAGAGCCAACCTAAACTCTGCGCTCCACTTTGAAAGGTTTCTGCTGCCAACGCTGGAAGAACGACATTGAACTCGTACGTGAGAGTGCCAACCACAGCCATCATGATGAGTGGCACACGTAAATCTGGATTGCTCCAGACATACTTCATGCCTTCACGCAGTTGCCCTGGAGCGCGTTCGATTGGTTCCACGGCAATAAGTTCACCCGTTTTCATGAGCGCATACGCTGTCAGCACTCCAATGAAACTTGCCGCATTGGCTGCGAAACACCAGCCAAGTCCGATGGTGGCAATCAATACACCGGAAAGTGCCGGCCCAACCACCCGCGCACCATTGATAACGACCGAAGTCAGACTCACAGCATTTCTCACTAATTCCAAGGGGACCATCTCCCGCACAAATGCAGATCGAGCAGGCATGTCAAAGACATAGATGAAACCAAGAAATAATGAGAGAGCCAAAACAAAACCGATATTGGCATTGCCGGTCAATACCAATATCGCCAGTAGACCAGCTTGGATGCCTGAAAGAGCCTGCGTCACAATCAGTAGTCTTCGTTTATCAACTCGATCAACGATGACTCCGCCATACGGGCCAAAAATTAGTACAGGTAGAAACTGCAATGCCACAGCGAGCCCAATGGATGCTGGTGAACCCGTGATTTCAAGAATTAGCCATGCAATAGCTACAGATTGAATCCAAGTACCAACGAGTGATATTGCTTGACCCGCAAAAAATTTCTGATAGTTCGGAATCGCTAGCGCAGCGAACGTTCCATTTCCCATTAGCGAAAACCGGCTACAGCCCTTGGGGTGTACGGATCTTCTAACAGTGTGAGGTCTTGAGTTGAAAGTTTCACGTCTACTGCTGCAATCGCGTCCACGAGGTGCTGCGGTTTCGTGACTCCAACAATGGGCGAAGTGATACCTGGCTGTTGCATCACCCAGGCCAAAGCTACTTGCGCTGCAGAGAGAGCCAAACGTTCAGCAACCTGAGTGACTCGCTCAACTATGGCGAAATCCGAGTCTTGGTAAAGCGACTGCCCGAATTCATCAGTCTCGCTACGGGCGCTCACTGTGTCCCACGGCCGGGTAAGTCGACCCCGAGCCAATGGGCTCCAAGGAATCACTCCGACGCCTTGATCAATGCAGAACGGGAGCATCTCGCGCTCTTCTTCACGATGGAGCAAGTTGTAATGGTTTTGCATTGATATAAAGCGAGTCCAGCCATGAGTATCAGCCGCGTATTGCATCTTCGCGAACTGCCATGTGTACATTGACGAAGCGCCGATATAGCGCACCTTGCCCGACTTCACTACATCATGCAAGGCTTCCATTGTTTCTTCGACCGGAGTCCTTGAATCAAAACGGTGAATTTGATACAGATCAACATAATCGGTGCCGAGGCGACGAAGGCTATGATCAATTTCCGTCATGATGGCTTTGCGTGAGAGCCCGCCAGCATTAATGTCCGAGCGCATCGGTCCGTTGACTTTGGTCGCCAGTACAACGCTATCTCGATCGGTGAAGTCCTTCAGCGCGCGACCAAGAATTTCTTCGCT
>CAFBMC010000034.1_pt1 | contig 15289 bp, 16 predicted proteins | sample 7268441 | NCBI WGS metagenome assembly CAFBMC01 (sample SAMEA6814051, study PRJEB35770) | freshwater metagenome | biome: Freshwater; feature: Freshwater reservoir; material: water | place: Czech Republic | collected 2017-05-23 | depth 30m m | reverse complement strand
TTTGCGTGATTGGCGCCGCATGTTGCCTGCATTCTCAATCGGTGTTCAGGGTCAAGATCGTCGACTCTGGGTGCACGTAACCCACGGTGATCCCGTCGAAGTATGGATTGAAGCCGAAGACGGTTTTCGCACTGACTTGGAACAGATGGACTTTTGGGTTGAACCCAGATGGATTGACGGGGTGCAGATCGGCGAAGCCAGTTTCACGATTCCTGGTGATTTACCGATTGGCTATTACACAGTTCACACAACCTCAGGAACGCGCATTGAAGTTTCGCAATTAGCGATGACCCCGGCACGGTTAATCCCTGAACAGATCACCGGCGAACGCCAGTGGGGATTCATGGAGCAGATCTATGCCACTCGTTCGCGCAACTCTTGGGGTCTAGGCGACCTTCGCGACTGTGCTGATGTTGCAACGTGGAGTGCAGCTGAGTTTGGCGCGGGCTTTCTACTGATCAATCCATTACATGCCGCAGCACCAACGAAACCGATGGCACCATCGCCATATTTACCGGTGACTCGACGCTTTTCTAATCCGATGTATCTGCGTATTGAAGACATTCCAGAATTCGCTTCCCTGTCACGTAAGAGTCGCAAGCGCATCGAAATGCTTCGAGCACCTTTGCGTGCGCTGAACACCACAAATGACCTCCTTGATCGGGACGCAGTCTGGGAAGCCAAGCGCACTGCGCTAGAACTCATCTTTACTGAAGGGATGATCCAAACTCGGGCCCAGCAGTTTGCAGATTATTGCCAGCGCGAAGGCCAAGGCCTTGTCGATTTCGCAACGTGGTCAGCGCTGTGTGATGTGTATGGAAACGATGGATCCACTTGGCCGGCGCAGTTCAGTGTTGCCAGAAGTTCCGAACTCACCGCATTCATCTCCACCTACGCCAACGATGTGCAATTTCACATGTGGCTGCAATGGATTTTCGATGAGCAACTTGCGCAGACGCAGGGTGCAGCAAAGGCTGCGGGTATGGCCATTGGAATCATGCATGATCTTGCGGTCGGTGTGCATCCTGAAGGGTCAGATGCTTGGGCCTTGCGTGGAGTTTTAGCGCAGGGCATGGGTGTTGGAGCGCCGCCAGATATGTACAACCAACTTGGCCAGAATTGGCACCAGCCACCTTGGCATCCCGTTGAATTAGCTGAAGCGAAATATCTTCCGTATCGGGACCTGCTACGCACAATGATGCGCCACGCAGGTGGTTTGCGCATCGATCATGTGCTTGGCCTCTTCCGGTTGTGGTGGGTACCAAGTGGCATGCAAGCCAACAAAGGCACTTTTGTGCGGCTGGACTTTGAGGCGATGATCGGCATTCTTGTACTCGAAGCCCATCGGGCAAATGTTCTTGTTATTGGTGAGGATTTGGGTACTGTTGAACCTTGGGTGCAAGAAGTTCTGCACGATCGAGGCATTCTTGGCACGAGTGTGTTGTGGTTTGAATCTGGAGAAGACGGCTCACCGCTTCAGCCAGCTGATTGGCGAAGCGAAGTGCTGGCCAGTGTGACCGTGCACGATTTGCCTCCCACCGCAGGCTTCCTTCGAGACGAGCATGTGCGTATTCGACATGAGCTGAATTTGCTTGCTCGCTCCGTTGAAGATGAGCGAGCAGATGCTAAAAACCGGCGCGAAGCTTGGGCCAATATCTTGCGTCAGCACGATTGGCTTGCTGCAGATGTTGATCTGGGAACCGAGTCAGGCTTAGACGCAATGGCTATTGGTCTTCATCGTGCGCTTGGCGCGTCACGTGCACGCTTATTAGGTATCGCATTGCCAGACGTCATTGGCGACCGTCGAGCACAAAATCAGCCAGGCACCGATCAGGAGTACCCAAACTGGCGGGTACCCATGACCAATGCAGCAGGAGAAATCATGTTGATTGAAGATCTACAAGCCAACAATCAAGCAATCAGAGTTTTTATCGACGCTTTGGGCTAGACGCGATCGCGAGCTTGCGCGCGGATGGAGCGTTCCACTCCATCGCGACCTTCGCTGACCAACCGGCGACCAGCAGGACCAAGATCTGCTGCTTCGTCGCTGGCTAGCAACGCGTCGGTAAGACGAAGAGTCTCAGTGTCAGCAAGCAAGAACGGATACAAACCAACGGTGAGCTCCTGAGCAATTTCATGGGTGCGATCGCGCCACATCCGTGAAATTTCAGCGAAGTACTTTTCCCGGAAGGAAATAAGCAGATCACGTTGTTCTGGCTGAATGAACCCGCCCAAAGTTGCTCCGATAAGAGCATTTGGCAGGTCGGTGCGCTCGAAGAGATCAGTCCAAGCGATTTGCTTTGCGCCAAGTAATGGGCGCGAAGCAAAGGCATGGGCGGCATGGCGACGGCCCGTCGCAGTGTCGTCGGCCTTAAGTTCGTTCTCAACTGCTTCGTCATTGAGATTGCCGGTGGTGACCAAGCGATCCAGCATGAACCAACGTAGGTCGGTGTCAACAGCAAGACCTGGCCAGACAACCGAGCCGTCGAGTAACCCGGCCACGACAGCCAGATCGGCTTCGTTGCGTGCAGCACCAATGAAAGCTCGCGTAAATGCCAGCTGATGATCGCTGCCTGAAATGGCGGTCTTGGCAAGCTCCCGAGTGGCTGCAGCCAAGCGATCGTTATAGGCATCACGATTATTTTCGGCTGCGTATTGATCGATCGCACTCTTGAGTTGGCGAAGCACACCTTGCACAACACCGATATCGGATTCCGTTGCAGTTCCGCTGAGTACGAGCGCTAAGTAATCGCCCGTTGATACTTCAGCATCTCGGGTCATGTCCCAAGCTGCGCCCCACATGACGGCGCGAGCGAGTGAATCTTCCAAGTCGCCAAGATGGGCAACTGCGGTAGCCCAAGAGCGTTCATCAAGGCGAATTTTGGCGTAGGTGAGATCCCCGTCATTGAGTAATAGAAGATCGGGCTGCTTCACACCAACAAGTGCTGGGATCTGCGTTTGTGCACCCGATATATCAACTTCGATGCGCTGACGAAGTTGAAGGCTGCCAGCGTTGAGGTCATAGAGCCCAATACCCAAACGATGTGAACGCAGGGTTGGTGCGATGCCGGCAGGTGATGACGGCGGTTCTTGTTCCACGACCACCGAGGTGAAGTCTCCTGCTGCATCAACTTCGATCAATGGGCGCAACAAGTTAACGCCGCTGGTGCGAAGCCATTCATCTGTCCAAGACGAAAGATCGCGACCTGATGTAGCTTCAAGTTCAACGAGCAAGTCAGGAAGTTGGGTGTTCTTCCAAGCATGCTTTGCAAAGTAGAGTCGCAAGCCAGCAAGGAATTCTTCTTCGCCTACCCAAGCAACGAGTTGGCGTAAAGCCGAGGCTCCCTTGGCATAAGTAATGCCATCGAAGTTCACACGCACTGAATCAAGATCAACCATGTCAGCTGCAATCGGGTGCGTTGATGGCAACTGATCTTGACGGTAGGCCCAGGCCTTGCGCTGATTGGCAAAGGTTGTCCAGGCATCCTGATAACGAGTTGCGTGCACATTTGCGTAGTGCGCAGCCCACTCCGCAAAGGATTCATTGAGCCATAGGTCGTCCCACCAAGTCATGGTGACCAGATCGCCAAACCACATGTGCGCCATTTCGTGCAAGATCGTGTTGGCGCGTTGTTCGTAGGCAGCATCTGTTACGCGGGAGCGGAAGATGAGGTCTTCAAGGAAGGTGACACAGCCAGCATTTTCCATCGCCCCGGCATTGAACTCAGGAACGAAGAGTTGGTCGTACTTACCAAATGGGTAACCCACTTTGAATTGTTCTTCAAAGAAAGCAAAGCCCTGCTTGGTGATGAGCAGGATGTCATCGGCATCTAAATACTGAGAAAGCGATTGGCGGCAGTAAATGCCAAGTGGGTAGGTGCCATACGTGCCTTCGTAGGTGTCTTCAACCTTGAAATATGGTCCGGCGACAAGTGCAGTGATGTATGTAGACATCCGAGGAGCGGGATCGAATTCCCAACGGGCAACGCCTTTGCTCACGGGTACCGAGCTGGGGCTGGTGCTATTCGAAACCACTTGCCAGTGAGCGGGTGCTGTCACGCGGAGTTCAAAAGTGGCCTTGAGGTCAGGCTGTTCGAAACACGCATACATCCGGCGGGCATCTGCGGATTCAAACTGGGTGTAGAGGTACGTCTCGTCGTCAACAGGATCAACGAAGCGGTGTAGTCCTTCGCCAGTGTTCATGTAGGAAGCATCTGCTGTCACAGTGACGATGTTTTCGGACTCAAGATTCGGCAAAGTAATGCGAGCTCCGTCAACAACAACCGCTAAGTCAAGAGCGACGCCGTTAAGTTCCACACCTCGTATTTTGGCGATGTGATCCAGCCAGGTGGTGCTGCCTGGCGTGCTGCAGCCAAAGGTCGCAGTCGTGATGACCCTGAAGGTCTCGGCATCACCAGTGAGGTCGAGGTCAACCACATAACTGTGGGATTCGATCAACTGGGCACGATCGGCTGCTTCTGCTCTTGTGATGTTCTCATTGTTCGCCATACGAGGATCCTGCCACTTGTTGCTCTGGACTCGGTTACGGTGTCTGTCGTGACCACAACAATTGACTTTTGGATCGACCCCATGAGCCCCTGGGCTTGGACAACCGCGCGTTGGCTTGAAGAAGTCCAGACCATGCGAGATATCAAGGTGAGCTGGCGCGTGATGTGCCTGGCCATCTTGCATGAAAACGATGAGACTCCGCCGCCAGAGCAATTCCAAGCATGGCTAAAAAGCACCTGGCTGGGTGCGCGGGCGGTCGAAGCCGCTCGTGCCGATGCGGGAGATGAAGCAGCTCGCGAGTTGCTCTTTGCCATCGGCCGTATGAGCAACGTTGAACGTAATCGCGACTTGCCTGCAGTCATTGCGGCTGCAGTTTCTGAATGTGGATTGCCAGCCGGTGTCAACGAAGCTTCAACCACTACCGAGTTTGACGCCGCGGTGCGGGCAAGCCACGAAGCTGCGATGGCGCTTGGCGGCAAAGACGTTGGTACTCCAATTCTTGGCATGCCTGGACCGGATGGAGCAGCGGTGGGTCTCTTTGGACCAGTCGTTTCGCCAACCCCTCGCGGGGATGCGGCAGGTCGACTTTGGGACGGCATCGTTCTTTTGGCACAGACCCCTGGTTTTTATGAACTCAAGAAAGAACGAACTGCAAAGGTTTGGTGCGACTGATGAAGGCGACTTTTTGGTTTGATCCAATGTGCCCATGGGCATGGATCACTTCCCGCTGGGTAGTTGAAGTTGAAAAGGTCCGCGATGTGAGTGTGAACTGGCAAGTCATGTCTTTAGGCGTACTGAATGAAGGAAATGATGTGTCAGATGGGTACGCCGAACTCATTAAGCGCACCTGGCGCCCAGTTCGCGTGTTACATGCCGCGCAGCAACTTCAAGGTGATGGGATTCTGGGGCCGTTGTACACCGCGATGGGTAATCGATTCCATCTCGAAAAGCAAAAAGACGTAGATGTGGTGATTGCCGCAGCGTTGGCTGAAGTTGGACTCGATGCGAGCTTGGCCAAAGCAGCAGATAGCACTGAGTATGACGACGCAGTTCGGGCCAGTCACGCAGCAGCGGTAGCTTTGTCAGGCAAGGGCGTTGGCACTCCAGTTATTGCTATTGATGATCTTGACGGAAACCCAGTTGGTTTCTTTGGCCCAATCATGACACCAATCCCACGCGGTGAAGATGCAGGAAAACTTTGGGACGGCTTCGTGCTGGTTGCTCAAGTTCCTGGCGTAGTGGAGATTAAGCGGACTCGTTTCTCTGGGCCGTTAGTCGACTAACTCTGAGCGATTGCACGTTGATTGGGCATGACCCAAGGCGCGTGACCCAGACTCGTGACCCCAGGCAAGGGGATTAGGCCCAGATTATTGGGCCTTTTCCTTTCTGCGGCCATCGTTGTGCCACGCCATTGGCGATGCGCAAGGTGCCAGCAAGGGCCGCTAGAGCATCCAGCGCGTCATCGACCGGCACGTCAGTTGGACACTTTTTCATCAGTAAGACGGATGACGTACCAAGGGTGGTGAGCCAAGGATCCAGGGAGCGCATTCGTGCGCCGGCACCAGCGGCACTTTTCTTTGATGGCATCACGGTGCCGTCATTCAAGGTGGCAAAGACGAGTTCAGGGAAAACTTCGTAGAGGCGCGAGTCAGGAAGTAGTGCGTTGACGGCGAGGATTCGCTCAGCCAGTGCCATCGCTTGCCGAGAGACTCCTTGTCCGGTGAGTGCAAGACTGAGTTCCTGCACTGTTGCATTTGGTGCCCGAAAGCCGAGTTCAAGTACTGCTTGCGGGGGAGTCATAAACACCCGTGAACCGAATTTTCCTAAGGCCTTCTTGGTTTCTCGATCGCAGGTTCGCCAGCCGGTTTTTTGTAAGTGAATCGGAATGTCGATTCCAATCAGATCGAGATCAGCTACGTGGTCTTTGAGTTCGTGAATTGCACAGGTGCGCCAAGTGATTTGCTGGTCAGATAAAACCGCAATTACCCAACCTTTGGCGTAGCCATCGATGCCGGCCAACGGTTGGGTCATGTGCTGATCTTTGCAGATATTTATTGTTCGAGATGGTGGAGTTCCTCTGGGTGCTCTTTTCCAAGAAGAGGTGAGAGGCGGATCTCTTTTAAGAACCAGGTCAGGATGAAGCCAATGATCATGACCGGGAATGCCACGATGTACACGTGACCTAGTGCGCTTGCGTATGCATTCAAAACGATGTCGTGCAGAGTTGGCGGCAGGCTAGCAATGGTTGACACTGCACTTGTTAAATTCGAAATGTCCGTGTCGGTTACGGAACCAGCGGGTAGCGAATCTTTGATGTTCTTAGCGAGCTGCGTCGTCATGATCGCACCGAAAATTGCGGTACCCAAGGTGCCGCCAATTGATCGGAAAAATGTGCTGCCACTGATTGCGGCACCAACATCTTTCATAGGTACAGAGTTCTGCACGGCGAGCATCAGCACCTGCATCGTTGAACCCATGCCCATTCCCAGGATGAACAATCCAAGGGCGATGTGCCAATAAGGCGTGTCAACAGCAATCTGGCTGAGGATCAGCATGCCTATGGCTGCGCTGGCTGTACCAAAGATGGGAAACATCTTGTAGCGACCAAGCCGAGATGTCAGGCGACCGATAATGATTGAGGCGCCTGCCATGCCGGCCATCATCGGCAGCATCTTCATCCCAGCTTGGGTGGGTGTCACTCCCTGCACGATCTGCATGAAGACCGGCATGAAGATGATCGCGCCAAACATCGCTAAGCCGACGACGAAACTGATTGCGCTCGATACTGTGAAAATTGGGTTCTTGAATAACGACATTGGCACCAATGGTTCTTCGGTACGCGTTTCGTGCCAAATGAATGTAGCGAGCAGGATAAATGACGCAGCGATCATCGACAGGATCGTTGACGAACCCCATGCGTACCGGCTACCGCCCCACTCCACGAGCAACAGGAGAGTGCTCACACCGGCAACCATGAGCACGGCTCCGATGTAATCGATCTTGTGTTGCACCCGTTGCGCTGGGACATTGAAAACGGTAGCGATAATAAAAAATGCGATAATTCCAAATGGGAGATTGATGTAGAAGATCCAGCGCCAGCTGATGGATTCAACAAAGAACCCGCCAATGAGCGGGCCAGCAACACTTGAGAATGCAAATGTTGCAGTGAATAGGCCGGTATATCGACCGCGCTCGCGCGGCGGAATAACGTCAGCGATGCTGGCCATCGCTAGCACCATGATGCCGCCGCCACCCAGTCCCTGTAAGCCACGCGAAATGATCAGCCATTCCATGCTTTGAGATGCGCCAGCTAGGAAGGACGCGGCCAAGAACATCACGATGGCGATCTGCAGCATGATCTTTCGGCCATATAGGTCGGAAATCTTGCCCCAGATCGGTGTTGAGGCAGTTGACGCCAAGAGGTAGGCAGTGACAACCCACGCGAGTGAACTCAAGCCGTTGAGGTCGCTGACAATCCGCGGCAGCGCCACAGAGACGATCGTTTGGTCGAGTGCTGCCAAGAACATGGTCAGCATCAACGCGATCATGATCCAGCGAAGTCGAGCCCCGGTGATGCGATCTTCTGCTGGTGCACCCTCCTCGATCATTTTCTGCTCAGGATCCGGGAATACACCTGGATCCTGATCTTGCTGCGTGCTGGTCATGCTTGCTCCGCTTCGTTAATCGAGTGATCAAAGTCCGTGACGAATCTGGCAAGCAACGCGCCAAAAGTGGTGCGGTCTGCTTCAGACCAAGCTTCAGTAACTTTTTCTATTTGGGCGATACGTTCGAGCAAACGAGCGCTAAGTCGGGCTCGGCCGCGGTCGCAGATGGCAATCCATTGCACTCGACGGTCGTGCTCATCAGTGGTTTTGGTGACGAATTGGTCATCCAGCATGGAGTTGATGTGTCGGCTCACTGTGGATGGGTCAAGAAGCAAGAAGTGGGAGAGGTCGGCTGAGCGCATGGGGCCCTCAAGCGCCAGTTTGCTCAACATCGCGTTCACCGTGGCTTGTTCATGCTGGGCGGGGCTCACTCGCTTGGCGGTCATGAGTAGCTGGATGAACGCGAGTGCGAGCTGGGTGTTCGCGGCTTCACCGGCTGCCTCGGCCAGAAAGGCACGGGTGCGCTCCAGAGGTGAGGAAGTTGGTTGCAGCATGCAACTATCTTACAGCATGAAGATTCGTTGACCGACCATCCTTGAATGACCCAACCGATCGCGTCTGGCTCAAAGTTCCCAACCGCGTGCAGTACCAAAGACAATCGCATGATTGGACAGAAACTTTTGCTTCGCAGTTTGACGCTGTGGAGCGGGTGACCGGGATCGAACCGGCATGACCAGCTTGGAAGGCTGTTCATGTTTACGCCATAAATCCTCGTTAATAAGGGCTTTTTCGTTGACTTTACTTGCACTCATGACACATACGTGACACATTGAGGGGTGTAGAGCAGCCCCGTAAGGGGGCGTAGGTGAACCGGCAAGGGGGAATTGTGGCGAGCAAGCGGTCAGGATTTGGAAGTGTGGACCAGCTCCCTAGCGGGAAGTGGCGTGCCCGGTACAGGGTCGACGGACTGCTCAAAAGTGCCCCAATGACTTTCGACTCTAAAACCGATGCCAAACTTTTTTTGGATTCTGTCCGAACAGACATGACCCGTGAAGTGTGGAAGGCCCCCCGCAAGTCCTCGTACACGATTGAGGAGTACGGCACGAGGTGGATATCTCAGCGACCAAACCTGAAGAACAGCACCCGGGAGCAGTACGAGACTGATTGGCGGCTACACATACGGCCCTATCTAGGGAAGGTTCGCCTAGACAAGCTCACTCCTGACCAAGTGCGAGCTTGGAACGCTGAACTCGCTAATGACCTCAAAGAGCAATTTGCAGAGGAAGAACTCCACAGGAAGAAAAAATCTCAAGCTGTGGTCCGTGACGGTTCTTCTACTGTCTCACGGTCCTACCGCTTGCTACGTGCCGTTATGGGTACAGCCACCGATGATGAGCTGATTACCGCTAACCCCTGCAGGATAAAGGGTGCGGGAGTCACGCGCAGCGCAGAACGTCCCACCTTGTCAGTTTCAGAAGTGAGCAACCTTGTTGAAGCTTTGCCTGACAGGTACAAGGCTCTAGGGCTAGTCCTCACGTGGGTAGGGCTACGTATTGGAGAAGCTGCCGCTTTACAACGTGGAGATATCGACCTAACCACGGGTTACGCCACAGTGACAGTGAACAAGCGCATGTACATCGTCAATAACCAAGTAGACATAGATACCCCTAAATCAAAAGCAGGAACCCGCACTGTTTCTATACCGCCTCACCTTGTGCCCGCTCTACAAACTCACCTAGACACGTTCACGGGTCGTGCTCCAAGTGCCCTCGTATTCACAACTAGCACCGGCAACCATGTGCGGCGGGGATATTCGGAAGTCTTTAACCGGGCACTAGCTCGCATAGGTAGGCCCGATGTACGAGTGCATGACTCACGGCACACAGGAATGACTCTCGCGTCACAAGCTGGGGCAAGCGTTGCAGATTTAAAGCAGAGGCTAGGTCAGTCCTCTACTGCAGCTGCAGAGATTTATATGCACGCGACAAAGGACCATGGCAGGGAAGTCGCGAACCGCATGAGCGAACTCGCTGAAGTCCCAGATAATGTTGTTGCGATCTGTAAGCTAGAAACTAAATAGTGCTGGAATTAGAATTGGGAAACGAAACATCTTTGGGGACATGAAAATGGCTAAAGGTTCGGTTCAGAGCATAAATGTTCTGCTTGCGAAAGCAGCTCTATTGCTGAGCGCTGTGATGGCTTTAGGAATCTCCTTGCAACCAACGTTACAGGACTTGGCGCGAGATACAGTGCCGAGTGATCCTTATGGGGGTTTTATTCAATCGATGGAAGCAATCGATAATGGGCTTGTCAGTTTGGTCAGCTGGATACCTGCCTATCAAGTTGTTGTGCCCTTGACTTGTTTAGCTTCCATCGTGTGGTTACTTGTTGCTAAGTCGCGAGATGTTGAACGCAATAAACCTGTGCCGCCGACATAAAGCCTCCCGTTTCAGTTACGTTGGCGCAGGCGAAGCTCACTGTAAGTCGTGCGTTGGGTTATGACTGCTCGGCTGAAGGACGTAAGCATTGGCACGATATTCCATTGAGCAAACGTGAGTTCAGGTCGAATCAGCAGTTAGCGTCAGTCGCTACAGGATCGTCGTTGACGAGCAGACACATGTAGTGCTCCCCCAGGGTGGCCTTGCTCTTGTATTCGGGAAGTTAGTCTGCTTCTTTAGATGACTCTTTAGAGTCTTTGAGTCAAAACCTGTCAGCCATGTAATCACCTTGATGAGTTCAGCTTCTGTACGATCTTTACGTTCAACTTTATTGACATAGTGAACATAGACATCCGCTACTGGCATCTCGAATATTTTGTGGCTCAAAGTGCCTCGAACTCCGCCTTACGTGCAGCCATCCATGAATCCATTTCACCGGACTTCATTAGTTCCATCATTGTGCCCATCGCTGCCATGTGTGGGCCATCATTTTTACCAAACATCTCTTTGCCATGTTGTTGGCTTTGGGCCGCGAGGTCATCAAAAGTTTGACCTGAAAAAATCTGCTCGCAAGCACCACCGAGTTGATTGCAGGTCATTGATTTCATTAAATCATCATAGTTTATTTATTAAAAATAAAGAAGAGTCGCCCTATAAGCCTCGAAAATTAGTAGTCATCGGATCAACTTCGTAAAGTTATTTGTGGTTGAAATCTGCCCATAGAACTGCCCATATTTGCCCATGGATTCCCCATAAAAACATTCAAATCTGCGACAGGTTATGCAGCAACTTGTACAAACTTTTTTGGACAAAGTAAGCACAAACTGAGTTCACCAACTATAAAAATAAAGAAGAGTCGCCCTATAAGCCCATTACGGTGACGGCAACAAAGGGCTCAAAGGTGGTGAAGCGGTGGATGATTACTGCCAAAGCTGGTGGAACGGTTTCCACGATGATTCCCAAATCTTTGCGCGGGAGTCGCATCACCTTGGTATCAAATAAAAAGGTCCTGTTTAACAAGGTAGTCCAGTAAGAGTTCTGTCATTTACTGCGGGCTTGAGGCCGGGATTGGCAACTAAGGACTGAATGATTGCGTGTGCACGTACCCGAGGCGATCCTCGGATCAACGGTTAAATGCTGCCCTAACTTGAGGAACCCGCACCGGTTGTTGAAGCCAACTGGTACCCAAAGGGTTATAACGAATTCAGCGATGGCGTTGCTTTCAAATGGGCGAATGCAAAATCTGACTGTTACAACTGCCGTTACTGGTCAATGTATGTGGTTTCGCGCTACGGATGTCCATCTTCCGTGTATGCGAAGTTGAACATCCTGGAAAAGGGAGTGGTTGTTTCGTATACCAACGACGTGCTCGGCGGTTTAGAGCCCATGCAAAAAGACCTGATGAAATTTGAAACCTACGAATCAATTTCGGGCAAAGCAATAGGACGTTTGAGAGAAATTTCCTGTTACTAGTTTCTAGACGCAATAGGCGGGTACGCGTTGGAGAACAATTACACGTTTTAGTTTCCTTTAGTTCATGCAAGGCTCTTTTAGTTTCCTCTGTGCGGGGTTTATGTGTTTTGGGGGGATTTTTGTGAGGGGCGGCGGGAGTGAATTAAGCCTTGTCTAAAAAACAGTTTGTGTTCTTGTGGTGGTCGACAACGTCGACAATGACGACAATGTTTTATTGTGAGACGCGTGAACGTTTTTGACGTGTCAGCACTGTAAGGAGATGTAGAGTCAATACATCATGAACTTGCAAAAGATGAGCCGCGCCGATAGCGAGCCTGACCCTTGGCTTTCGCAGTGCTTTGACGATGTTGCTATCGCTGACTGCTCGCGTCAGGTAGTCCGTGAGTTTCAGAAAAAGGCTGTTTTGCGGTTTCGCTACCGCAGTCGTGAAGTGTCGTTAGGTAATGACCGTGTGTTGCTTCGAGTTCGCAAACTCATTGAGGAAGCAGATTCAGTTGGACACCACGAACGTGCTGCCCTGTGCGCGCTATCTGTAGCAGGTGACGCTGAAGCACTTGCAATTGTGTGGGATGAACAAAACGATCAAGAGCCTGGCCTGTTGGAACTGCGTTCAATCTTGGATGAACTTGATTTCCTACGTGCTGAACGTGATCAGCTCGCAATTGAAGGTGAGCAGCTACTTCATCTTTACTCACAGGTCAGTGCACAGAGTTTCCGTACACCTGTGCCTGATCCTTTTAGCTCTAGACGTGAGCTTGTTGGCTCACTTGAACGAACTGGTCCACCTGCAGCTCCCGTATACGTGCCTAATTCATTGGGCTACGTGACGGGTAACGCGGCGTGACCTGAAGCAGCTGCACGTTCTGCCACTGCGCACCGCAAGTTCTTTCACCTGTCGCTAGTCCTTTCAACCACTTTTGGAAGGCAAGACATTGACTATTCAACACGAAGACAAAGACAAGTTCCCGGTTCTGTTAACACTTGAGCAAGCTGCAGAACGGATGAACAGTTCACCCCGGCTGGCTCGCAGACTCGTCGACGAGCGACGCATCCCTGTGTACAAGGTAGGCAGGTTTGTGCGTATTGCTGAATCTGACCTGCTTGAGTTTATTCAAAACGGCTCACGAAGTGCGAGGGCCTGATTGTCATGTCAGACAAAAGAGAAGACCGCGCACCCGGCAAGGCACGCGGTCTGCATACACAACACCAACTAGTAGATACAAGTGTATGGATATCGGAATCATTTTTCGGTAACCGTGTGACGTTCTTACAGCGGCAGATTTTCCGTGATGCCGCTGACACGAGATATTCACCTAGCGAGCCGTCAGAAGTGACAGATGCGAGAAGTGAGATAGAAGTCTCGCTAGATGTAGCCCGGCACATGCAAGCATGTGGCCTGCCTGCACTTGTGCCTGCTCACATTGTTGAAGCTTTGCGTTATGCGGGGCGGGTGTCGTGAGCTACGTACCTGAAAAGCCTGACGCGTGGGACAAGTCTGCTCCACAGCTACAGACAACCCACACAACCGGTTCAGAAATTGTCGACATTGTCGACTTTGTCGACGCAGACGGGAAAGTTATTCCGTTACCAAGCTTTGACAGCCGGCTAGCTTTGCCTGTTGAAGTTCTCCCTGAACTTATCCGTGAATATGTAGAAGCGACGAGTGAAGCACTACAGGTAGAGCCCGACCTGCCTTTCTCAATGATCGTTCCGGCATTGTCCTGTGCTACTCGCGGAAGGTTCACTGTGAAGCTACCTAGTGCTGGCTTTCGTGAGCCGCTTTCGATTTATTCGCTAGTGCTCGCTAAACCGGGGGAACGCAAGTCACCTGTGTTAAAGCAAGTCATGAAGCCCCTGTGGGCTTTTGAAAAGCGTCTAAAAGAAAGCACGCGCTTGTCTAGAGCTGCTCAAAATGAACGGCACGAAATGCTCAATGGTCGCGTGAAGCATTACCGGGCGTTAGTGGCAAAGGACCCGCAAAACAGGGAAGCTCAAGCTGAACAGGAACAGGCACTTGCTGACCTAGAAAGCTGCAAGCCCATAAGCGAGCCTCAGCTCATTACGCAGGACGTCACCCCTGAACGTTTAGCGGGGATACTTTTCGAACAGGGTGAATCTGTTGGAGTGTTTTCGGCTGAAGGTGGCTCTATTGCCACGTTCAAAGGTAGATACAACGAAGGAAAGGCAAACCTTGATCTCATTAACGGCGCGTACAGCGGTGACCCTGTGACAGTGGATAGGCAAGGTGGGAAGTCCCTTCATCTAGAAGAACCGCACCTAGCTATCGGGTTGGCTGTACAGCCTGACGTTTGGCGGGAGATGAATGCCTCTCAAGAAATGCGCACGCGAGGATTTAATGACCGCTGGCTAGTCGTTTATCCGCTCTCAAGAATGGGTCAACGTGAACTACAGCGGGAACCTGTGCCGGCTCACCTACAAAGTCTGTGGGATAGGAAAGTCACAGAGCTGTTCCAGAGGTCAACTGACTTACTTAACGCGGGGCAGCGGGTAGAGCTGCCGCTGTCGCCTGAGGCTGAAGCGATGTATCTGTCGTGGTGGAAAGACACGGAGCATCGGTTAGGGCCTGACGGAGACCTAGCAGAGCTCAGCGGTTGGGCTACCAAGCTCACCGGCACTGTAGGACGGAGTGCGACAGCGTTCTCGCTCCTAAATGACCCGCACTGTGTACAGGTCAAGGGGGAAGACATGGCGGCAGCTGTCGGTCTAGCTCCTTACTACATTAGCCACGCGAAATACCTGCACGAGTCGCATCTCGCAGGCGGTACAGAAGTGATTTTGAGGAAGGTCAAGGAGATGCCGGGGCCTGTGTTCAGCACACGGGATATCCACAAGCGGGTTGAGAAGCAAAACAGGTTCAAAACATCGGAATCTGTATCTGTGGAGCTGTCTGCACTCGCTCACCTTGGTTTTTTGGTGAAAATGCCCGACGAAGGAAAGAGCAAGAAATGGAAGCGTCACCCACTTTTGTAGCGTCCTCATAGAAGTATTCACCCCCATACAGGTCACACCCGTCCTGTGTGGGGGTGCTTTCTTAGGGGTTTTAGCCGATGAGGGCGTGACACTGTCGTGACACATACGTGACACATTGAGGGGTAAATAGGGGTCAAAAAGGGGGCTTTAAAGGGTGTGGCTATTTTTGGCAAAAGCGGAAAACCCTTTGAAACTAAAGGTTTTATGTGGAGCGGGTGACCGGGATCGAACCGGCATGACCAGCTTGGAAGGCTGGGGCTCTACCATTGAGCT
>CAFBMC010000033.1_pt1 | contig 15344 bp, 12 predicted proteins | sample 7268441 | NCBI WGS metagenome assembly CAFBMC01 (sample SAMEA6814051, study PRJEB35770) | freshwater metagenome | biome: Freshwater; feature: Freshwater reservoir; material: water | place: Czech Republic | collected 2017-05-23 | depth 30m m | reverse complement strand
CACAATCACTTACAACAGCACCCAGCATGTCGCTTATCTGTTCACCCCGTCGGATTGTGTTAACGCACCAGTGACCGAGTACCTACTGACACTCAAACTTGGCCCAAGAAACCTCGAATGCGCGTATTCGCCGGACAAGCCTGCGCTGCAGCGGTAGCAAGGGGATGACACGCAGGGGTGTCGAGTTGATCCGGCTACTTGACGAGATATGCGTACTTCTATGTATGCATCGCTTCAGCGTTTCGTTGGAATGCGTGACCACCAGTTACCGCCAAATTCTGCGATAGTGATTGCCGCAGTATCGAATTCAATTGTGAGTGCCTTGGGGGCGCGAAATGCCGGAGTTGGTCGCCACTCAATTTCGCCGCTGATAATCCGAGCATTCGGAAGTAGCGGAACCAAATTGCGGAAGATGATCCCAAACTCCAAGGATGCAAGACCTCGTCCAGTGCAGAAGTGGCTGCCATGTCCGTCGCATGAAGCCGCTGTTCAAGTGCGGCTGTGGGCTAGCTCTTCTGTTTGATAGTCACATATCGAGAGGTGACATCTCCATTTAATTTGGGATCTAGTGGGTTCAGAGTTCGCACTGGCTGACCGGCGCGAAAATCCAACTTTGATACGTCGGTAACAAGTAGCGCGAGACGACGAGTCGGTTCGAACGCGTAGGTGCGATGAGTGAGGTCAGATAAAGTCCGGTAGTCCGTTTCATCCACTGTCCCTGGTTGATCCATTGGCGCACCGATGGGATCGGAGACATTGCGGGCAACCGACATAAGCCCAGCTTTGGCAGCTTCCAAACTGGCGGGGCGCGTGCGACGTAGGAAATCTAAATAGAAATTTGCTCGCACAAATCGATCTGAGGAATTTGTATTACCTGGTAGCGGGTCGTTTCGGGTGAAGTTCACGTATCCGTTTGGATTGACGAGTTTCAACGCTTCGTCGTATGCCGGATCATTGGCCAGCACTCGGAATTGAGGCCCATGATGAACAACGAGCTTTCCGTCGATGTATTGCAGGATTGCAGAGTCACCGGATGGGTCTTCAACCGCAAGGGACAAAGGAACTACAAGGTCACCTAGCGCTAGGGCAGTCACTTGAATTTCTTTTGCTGCAGCAACGGCCTGATTTACTGTCGCAGCGTTATCCAACATGTACTGAGCCCATAAACCGACGTTGACGCCGGGTTTGCTGGCGTCTCGGGGACCGTAGTTCGTGGCATTGAGCCAAAGGGCGTACGCAGTAAGGCCTTTCTCGTTCATTCCATCCGCAGTTCCAGAATCTTCCGCGGTGACAAACACTGAGCCGTATTTCGCATTCCAACGAGCTGGATTCACCAGGTTCTTTGTCGTAGTTCCAACTGAACTTCCGATACGTGCGATTCCGCGAGGAGAGGCTACAAGAACGGGCTTAGAAGTACTCGGTTCCCAATCCATGCTGCGACTCGATAGGACCGCTTGGGAATTATCGTTCCACAGCACTCTTGTGCAGGCGCTGGCTTCACCGGCGAAAACGACCGCTGTTGTTGTAGCAATGATCAATGACGCGCCGCTAATTCGACGCAGATGACTGAAGTTCATTTGGGCATCGTGTCAAAGAACACGCAAGGAACACAATTCACTCCTACGCATCGGGTTCAGTTCTCTGAGTCGCAGGTGCATCTGAGGTCCACCGCTGGTGATGAGGACTGAAGTCATGGGGGCTTCCTAACACTGCTCATGGGCTGACGAAGAGTATTATTGGCGATAGTGCCAGATCTGGTAATCAGCGCTTACGCCACGAAGGCCCTTGGATGACAACGAGTCTCAGCAGTTTTGGACAGCGCAATGAAGCATCACCGAAGTGAACGAACTAAATCCCCGAGTTTAAACGCCCGCCAGTTCTCCAACATATTCGTCGTTCCGTGTAACAAGACTCGCGCGGTGTAGAGGTCTCGAAAGATCGGGTCGCGCGGGCCTGAGACAGCGTCAATATCGGCGATGTCGCGCGCCACAGCAACCGGCGCTGCCATTGAGATCCCGAAATTAGACGCCATGGAAAGACGAACGTGCAGGCTGAATTCAGCAAGGTCCAACGCCGGCCCGCCTTGGGCCTGAACCTCATCGAGAAAGATGCCTAAGAATTCATCAAGGTGCTGCGCCCAAACGTAGGGCTCAGCGCAACCTAGTGCACCGCTAACGATCTGGGTGAAGGGCAGCGCTCCGCAGTTGGCCCAATCGATGAAGCCGCACTGAAGAACGTCTTGCTCGTCACGTTCGAACCAGCAGTTGTCGATGTTGCCGTTCCAATGTCCAAAGGCGACAAATTTCGGACGGCCACTTAAGAGAATCTCGTTGATGCGGTCTTTCGCAGTGACTACATCGGCTATGTAGGAGATGAACTCTTTGCGCATCCCTGGATCTTGAAAATGGTCAGGAAATAATTTCGGATAGCGCTCGATGAAGTCGAACATTCGGTTCGCCCACATCACCAGCTGTTCGTGGGACGCCCGAGCGCGAAATTGTGCTGACCCCTGTTCGGCGTCAGGGAAAAGGTCATCGAATTCTGCTGAAAGTTTCCCCGCACGGTGGGCCCCAGAGAGTCGGCCAAGGCTGCTGAAGATGGCTCGGTAGTACTCGACCGGGTCATCAAGAAGGTAGTCCATGCACTTTGGGTGAGGCGGCTCAACATTTCCTTCGCCATACGGGATTAATTCGGTCATGATCAGGCCGGTTTCGGAAGTTGACTCGACGTCAGCGAACATGAAGCGGGGGACCATGACGGGGAAATCGGGTGATCGCGAGAGCAAGGCGAAGTTCACCTCAGAAACCATCATGTGTTTGGCACTGTCCCAGAGTGCATTGTCAAAGTGACGCGAGAACTTCACGAAGAGCCGCTCGGGCAAATCGGTGTCTGGGCGTTCGTAAGAGACAGTCAGTTTGAGTTTTTTTCCGCTTCCGCCGTCAAAGAATTCTTCTGAGTTGACTATGGCGGTGACGCGGTTGTTCTCGCCCAAGACCCCGGCCGCGCGAAACGCTGTGGTGAGGAACTCGGCACCTCCGGCTAACAGTGCCTCGGGATCGGCAGGTACGGAGAGACCAAAATTGTCTCCGGTGACCCAGACCTCTCCCATCAATGCTTCGAGGGCATCCATGGGGGAATTCACGTGTCAGAGGTTACCAAGCATTGCTGGGAGCCGAGTTGCCTTGGCCAGATCAGTGCCCGAAATGCGGGCCTTAGGTACTCGTCAGCACCTGAGTTATTCTCATGATCAATGAACTCTGGAGTGTCGACACGCGTCCTCAGCAGATAGTGGTGGGTATGGGGTAACTTTCCCCCAAAGTTCAAGAAGTGAACTGTTGGATGTGGCTGCAAGTGGTCGTGTCGTTGGTGGCTGATCGTCGTCTCAAACTTTCCGACCCGAATATGAGGAGTGTCGTTACATGAGTCTTATCCAAAAGCCAGACGCATGGACTTTACGCATGTCGCGATCTTCCCGCGAAGCTGAGCCAATTCATGTGAGCCACACGTCAGTTTTACTTGCCGCAATTGGCTTCCTCGCACTTGGAATCGGGGAGTCGCTTTTGTGCTGGGCACCAACGGGAACAAGATTCGAGTACGTCCTTTTAACCTTGGGCACGCTGACTATCGCATCAGCACTCGTGAACCATCTTGATCATCACAGGGCACGGTTTGGGCTGCCTGCGCTTGCTCTTTTCAACCTTGGAATTATCGCATCGGCTGCCGTTTGGGTTCCCTATGCGGTAGATCCCAGTCTGCGAGGCACGCAAACCTGGAGTCAATTCTCGTACCTGGCCTGGGGCGCAGCATGGTTACTTGGTTCCGTCGGGACATTCGTGGTGATGGCTCGAAAGGAAGCTCGACTCGAACATGGAGATAAGTCTGCTGAAACTGAGATTCATGCGACGTTCTTCCAACTGACCGCACTTGCAGTCGGAATGCTGATTTACTCCATCAGTTTCTTCCAAATGAGTACTGACCGAACCAACCATTTCGATGCTGCTTTAGCTGTAGTCGGCCCGGCACTTATTGCCGTTGCAGTCATTGCCCACATTGAACATCTGACACTTCGTATTGGTCGACCTGCCGTCATTATCACTGTGCTTAGCGCATCACTTTGGGCCGTAAAGAATCTCAGCAGAGAGGTTGATAGCTGGATGGAAAATCCTGATCTTGCGAAATTCTTTGTTTACGGAGTGCAGGGCGGGATCTTCTTACTAGGAGCGCTTGCGTGTCTGCTTGTTTTGTCACATAAGCGCAGTTGGATAGCTGTGCGACAGAATTAGTTGCAGGTCACTGCTGGGTGATACTGGGTACACACTTAGTAAGCCGTAGCTCTGTACGCCTGCGATCACTAGAAGGTGAACTGCTTATTTTGTTGACCGCCCGCCGTTGGCTGCCATGGCAGTCGAGTCTTGACCGACACCTTCCAGCTGCCGCTTGTGAGTTTGGCTGTACACGTCACGGTTGAACCAGGAGAGGTCACTGAGCAGGTGCCTGACTTCGTGGCCGAGCCTTTTGTTGCAATCATTGTGTACGCCACTGCTGGCATCAAAGAAACCTTGCCGGTCACTGACTTAGCGCTTTTGGATGATGTCCAGGTAACCGCCGCCGTTGGTGCTGTTTGCGCGATGATTGACAAACTGCCTGAGCCGGAATTGCTCGCAAGAACAGCTTGACTGCCGATGGTTGGGTTGGTGGAAACTGCGACTCCGAAAGGATTAGCGCCCGAATTGATGGTCCCAACAACCGAACGCGAGCTCGAGCTGATCACCGAAATTTTTCCGCTTCCGTAAGCCGCCACATACGCAGCCGACGATGTAGCAGCGACGCCCCACGGCTGATTTCCTACGCTGACAGTTTTCGCGACAATGTTTGAAGAAGTGTCAATGATCGAAACGGAGTCGGAGCCGTTATTGGTTGCGTACACCGTCTTGCCTGCTGGATCGATGGCAATATCACCTGGGGCAGATCCAATTTTGATTGTTGCGCTCACAGATCTAGCACTTGTGTTGACCACGGATATCGACCCCGCGCCATTGTTCACAACGTAAGCCCGGGTGCCGTCAGGGCTTACTGCTACTCCCCAAGGCTTAGTTCCGACAGGAATTCGGGCGTCAACTTTTTTACTTTCCGTATTAATTACAAGCAGGCTGTCTGAACCTTTGTCGCTGATGTAGACCCAACGCCCATCCGCACTCGCTGCGATTCCAGTGGGTTCCCCGCCAATTGTTATCGTCGATGGCGAAGATGACATCGAGGCGGTCGAGGCCTTTATTGGGATGATGGTGATGGTGCCATCGTCAGAGTTTGTGATGTAGGCGGTGACTGTTGATTGACCAGAAACTGCCGAAATTGCAACATCGGAAGGTTGCTTCCCAACCGTAACTGTGGCTGTTTTAGTAGGCAGACATGACTTCGGTGCGCAGGTGTTGAACAGCGTGACTGTTCCGTCAGCCGAGTTGGCAGCGACACCGACCAGCCCAGAAGTTGCCACCCCTTTTGGCGATGAACCCATCGCGAACTTTCCGGGAACATACGAATTGGGATTAACCGACACAGATGCTTGTGCAGCAGAAAACCAAGACGCACACATCACAACTACGAGTAAGGGGACTATCGGGAGCGAACGCTTCATCTTTTCCTCTTACTTCTTCGTTTATGTGGGAGTTCATGGCTAGACGGACTGACATTAGTGTGTCACTTTAACCCAACCTATTGGACAAGATGTCTGAGTAAACACCTTTGATTGTTTGGTCTGCGTGTTTCGACAGGTGACTTTCTTCGTGGTGGCGCCCTTGGAGGATGCAACTGTTGCTGGGGGAATCGCCGATGGTTTTCCCGGAAAACTTATGGATAATTTTTGGATAAGCGGTGTCACTACCGACATCTTTGAAGTGTTAACCGTGTTCCAATCATCTTGCAAGATTCCTCCGGTATCACCCGAGTCTGGATTCCAAGCCCAGAAAGTCCAGCTGATCCCTTTGCTGCTCAAATAGTCAGCAAATTGTCTAAACCACTTACCGGACGTTGCACTTGTGCTCACGTCTTTGACGCCAAATTCGCCAACCAAAATGGGGGCCGTTCCTGAACTCTGAATATAGCCAAAGACATTGTTCCAACGGCTGTAAAGCGTGGACACCATGTCTGTATCCGAGAACCACGGTTGGTTGTAGACCTCCGGACCATATTCATGCAGTGAGTAGACAAGTTTGTGTGCAACATTGAGTCTGACCGGGTTACTTTTCACACCTTGCAGATTGCCGCCCCACCAATTCGTTGCGATGGTCTGGCCACCAACTACTGTCCCTTCGATACCTTCGACGAAGATCAACCATTTCGGGTTACTTGCCAATACAGCGTTACCGGCTAACTCTGCTGCCCGCCGCCAGTCGTTTGCGGCGCCGGTGCCCCAGGTTGCGCTGCCATGTGGCTCATTCTTGAGGTCAGCTCCAATCACATTAGGCTTATTTGCGTATCGCGTAGCCAAACCCTTCCAAGCATTAACCCATTGAGTCTCCGTGTAACCATTTTGCCCGTACCAAAGGTCGTAACCGTAACCGTCGTCTGCTTGTGAGTGATTGTCCAAAATCACCATCAGCCCGTTGGCTGCGGCTTCATCAATAATGATGTCCATTGCTTGTTGCGGTGTCTTCCCTGCGAGAGCAGCATTCTTTCCGTTGCTGAAATCCACGTTGCTCGTCGCCGAGGCTGTCAATCCCTGCAGCGAGAATGGCAGTCGAATTGTGTTAAAGCCCGTAGCCTTTATTTGGGCGAGCATCTGCTTGTAGTCGCGAGTCCATAAACCATGGGGAATGTGACTTTGAGTTTCAAACCCGAACCAGTTCACTCCTTGCAAAATAACAGTTTTTCCTGAGTTATCAACGATCACACTTCCGTTGGTAGAAAGTGGGAAGGAGGGCGTGGTTGACGCGGCAGTTGTGTGCGGTAGCGAGGGGAAGGTAGCAAGAAGTCCAAATGCAAGCAGTAATGAGAGTAATACGCGACGTGTCAGCATGTCCTGAGATTACACCGATGATAAGGCATACCAAGGGTCCTTCAAGTACACACAAGTACACACCGGTAAAACCGAAGCGAGAAACTCTTGCGCCTGATTTTACGTAGACGCATTCTCCCTTTTGGCTTTAAAACGTAGACACATTCCTCCTTTTGGCTTTAAAGTACGGGTCCACTCCATCATTGGGAATTTTTATGCGCGAAAATAAATATGTGACTTCGGTGTACGTTTCCGCATTCTTGCTAGCAACTTGCATGTCCTTGGCATCGGGGCCAGGCGCAAGCGCAGCCGAAAAGCCGGTAAGCCAATCCGCGACAGCTCAAGATTTCATTGGAAAGCCTGCAGTTGCTAATCCGGTGATGATGCCGGTGGTGCCAACGAATCCATTTATGGCACCTGTGGGCAAGTCGAATATTCACAATGATGCCTATATGTCGGATTCATACCAATGGGCCGGTCCGCTTGGTAACAAGATGAAAGTCTCTGGTCAGTGGGCGGGTGGTGAATGTGCAAGCATCACGTTCAACGCGGCTGGTCAGCTCGTTGGAATTTGTCTGACGCCACAAACTCCGGCATTCTTGACACTGCTTGATCCAACAACTCTCAAGGCATTGGCAAGATATGACCTTTCAAAAAAGCCAGCAGAGTCAACACCCGGAAAGCTCACCAGCCGTGATTACACCGAACTATCTGGTGGATATTTTTATCTCGATAACCTAGATCGACCTGTCGTCGCAACTTCTAGCCGCCACATCGTCACTTTTGAAGTAGTGTCTTCGGGCTCAAAGTATTCATTCAATCCAATAAGCGATATTGATCTGGCCGCATCTGTCCCCGCGGGGCAACCGAACTTCGCTGCAAGTGGCGATTCAATCTTGTCTGCATTGCCAGACTTCAAGGGAAATATTTGGTTTGTCACCACTGGAGGACTTGTCGGCGCTTTAAATCCTCAGACCGGGAAAAGCCAAACCATCAGGCTTGCGAATGAAGGCATCACTCAGTCATTTTCCATGGGCGAAGATGGCGGTGTGTACATCGTGAGCAATATTGCGATGTATCGCTTTGATGCGATTGCGGGTGTTCCAACTCAAGGCTGGCGCGCTGTGTATCCCAATATTGGAGGAGATCCGAAGCCAGGACAAAAGAGCGCAGGTTCCGGTACTACGCCAACAGTGATGTCTGGTGGCCGAGTAGCAATCGCTGACAACGCCGATCCGATGAATATTGTTGTTTATAACACCGCGATCAATGCTGTCACTCGCCAAGTCTGCCTGGCTCCGGTATTTACCAAAGGCGCAAGCGCTACTGAAAACTCATTGGTATCTGTAGGTAGCTCACTCATCGTAGAAAATAACTTTGGGTATTCAAGTACGAAGGCAACCATGGGTGGTAAAACCACCACTCCAGGTTTCGCCAGGGTTGACGTCAAGTCAGATGGCACGTGTGTAAAAGTATGGACAAACACCACGGAGAGCGCTCCGACGGTTGTGCCGAAGTTTTCAGCGGCCACTGGGCTTCTCTACACCTACACCAAGCCAAAGGGCCCGGGAAAGATTGATCGCTGGTACTGGACAGCACTTGATTATCAAACGGGTGCCCTCAAATACAGCAAGTTGGTGGGTACGGGCAGCACCTACAACAACTCCTATGCCTCGCTTTACATTGCGCCAAATGGCGCGGGTTATGTCGGCGTACTCAAAGGCTTGATCCGAGTTCAAGACACTAATTAAGTCTCGTTACGTTGAGTAATGAACCGCGAAGCAAGGGCAGAGCAATGGAGCGTAAGAAAAGCGAAAGACAAGATGCCCGCACCGCTACTAACTACGCGCAAATCAGACGCACCATCATCGGCCGGGTCAAGCACGAAGACATTCAAGCCCCTACTGATGGTCGAAAAGGTGTATCGCGCCCAGCGGGACCTTCAAGTGTGGTGTTCGCGAGGGCGGCGTTATCGGCAGACGGATTACTCAAATTTGTTACCGAAGTCGGCAAGACGTATCCGCAGATATGTCACTTTCGGTTAATGCGCGAACACGCGTACATCCTGACTGACCCGACATTCATCGTAGAAGTCTTTGCAAATAGCGGCCGACACACGATGAAAGGCCGTGCGCTGCAAGGAGCAAAGGCGTTCCTTGGTAATGGGCTCCTGACCAGTAATGGCGATGCACATTTGCATAACCGCCGACTTATTCAACCGGCTTTCCACCGAGACCGAGTAGCTGGATACGCACAACAGATGGCGGCGTTAACGGTTGCTCATGAAATGACCTGGAAAGACGGCATGGAGATCAACATGTCGAAGGAAATGTCTGAACTCACCTTGTTGATTGTTGGACGCACTCTCTTTAATTCTGATCTCAGCGGTGATGCTCGTGAATTTGGCGAGGCACTCGTGCACGTCACTCAGTCGATGAATGCTCGTTTACTCATGAGTCCAAGGGTTGTAGCTATTGATTTACACATTCGTACACCTCGCCGACGCCGACTATTGGAAAATCTTTCTCGGCTAGACCAAACCGTTCAAAATATGATTGATGAACATCGCGCACTTGGTGACGTGGGGGATGTTTTAAGCATGCTGGTGGATTCATCTGATGGCCAAGATGCATTATCAGATGAGCAGATTCGCGATGAAGCGATGACCTTTGTGCTGGCCGGCCATGAAACGACGTCGACCACACTTGGCTGGCTGTGGGTGCTTCTTGCCCAAAATCCACAACAGGCTGCATGGCTGCACGAGGAACTCGACACGGTGCTCGGGGGGCGTTCTCCTGGGCTTGAAGATCTTCCAAATCTCCCGCGCACTCAAGCAGTGCTGCACGAGACGATCCGGTTATACCCGGCTGGTTGGATACAAGGCCGGAGATTGTTGGCTGATATTGAGGTCGGCGAATGGACGTTGCCTAGGGGCGCAATGGTGTTCGCTAGCCCATGGCTAATGCATCGAAGTGAGCGCTGGTGGAGTGGCGCTGAACAATTTCGTCCGCAACGATGGATCACACTTGAGGGTGCCTTTGATGAAGATGCTCCCAAGGTGCCAAGGGGAGTCTGGTTCCCCTTTGGGTGGGGAAATAGAAAATGTATTGGTGAAACTTTTGCGACGACTGAGGCTCTGCTGATCATTGCAACAATGGCGCAACATTGGAGTCCTCAACTGGTGGATGAGCAGGCCCCGGCACCACTTTCGGGTGTGGTGCTCAGAACCAAGGACGGCATTAAAATGGTGCTACACAAGCGGGAACCGTTGGCCGAGTTGAAACAGGGGGTCGGCCTTTGAGCCTGCTTGGGGTTAGCACCTGAATTCCTTAACCGCTCAGTACAGCGATTGTGTGTGTTTTCCCATATATTTTCGTGTTCTACCCATTGCCTCAAGAACTTGAACCGCTCTGCGCCAAGCCGTCGGTCGATCGTGGCCGCACTCATTCGCACCAGCAGGGCCGCCTCCGCGTCACTGAGCTCGAGCTCGTCGTCGCGGCGGAGCATCGGCACCAACACGGCCAGCATCGGTGCGAGCCGCTTCCCGGACGGCGCACGCAACACCGCCCAACACTTCACCAGCGCCTTCGTCACGACCGGCCCATACGTTGGCGCCCGCCCGAGTCTGGGTTTGACGACCTTCAGCGTCAACGCGTTCCGCAACGACGCCCGCGCGTAGTCGCAGTGCCACCCGGTCAGCTCGACCAGCTCGGTCAGGATCCGGCCTTTGCCGGCCCGGTCGGCGCTCCGATACGCGAGCGCCTTTTTCTTCGTCACAGCCTGCCGCTGCGTCATCGTCAGCTCCATAGAAATGGGCGTCTCCCACATCCATCTCCAATTTTGCGAACCACGCCGAAGCGGAGGTTTTCAACTGAGGCAACGAATGGTGCTACGCAGAGGTTTCTTATGAGTCAACGCGTTCTGTCACATGAACCGTAACGAAAGCAGTAAGTTGGAAAAATGATGACTTGGGCCAAGTTGACTGGAGCTATGGTTCTGGCCAGTGCACTGATTGCTTCCTTAACTGTAGATACTGCCCAAGCTGTCGATCTGATACCCAATGGGCGAGCGGTCACAGTTCAAGGCCAGAACAACCCAGCCGTGGATCGAGACAACGTTCAGGAAGCAGTGAACAAAGCGGCTCTAGTAGGTGGCGCCGGGACAGTGCAGCTCGTGGGTACTTTTGACTTTGGGAGTTGTTCCCTCTGCGTCATCATTCCTGGCCCAATTACGATCAGTGGCACGGGCGATCCGTCCGTCTCGGATCTTGCAGGCGCTCCGACCACAGTGATTAAGACAACGGGATCTGCTCCGATGGCCGTGCTTGATACTGGAGGCCCGACAGGGAACATCACTATTGAGCGCATCTGGTTTAACGGCGCACAGACTATGGCTGTGATGATGCTTCAAGTCCGTGGCACCTTCACGATGTTTCACAATCGCATTTCAGGCGTGCTCCCAGGTAACGAATTTAGATTCGCAGTTGCAGGTGCGACTGTGGGGCCAGTACCCACCGAGCAGTCAGCGTCAATTGACGCCGCCTTCACCCGTCTTGGCACCCAAGATGGTCCAAAGCTCACTGGCGCAGTGGTGTTCGATGGCAATTACATCGACAACAACGTACCGATGCAGTCTGGTGACGACAACGGGTTCGCGTTTGCACAATGCCACCTGTCACGCATTCAAATTATCAACAATTTCATTCGCGCGGGAGAAGCCGTTGAAATTGAAGGTTGCCGAGGCCCAGGCGCGGTGTATGTCATCGCTGACAACCGAATCGTGCAAACGCCAACAGTTTCCAATCTTGCACAGTTAACGGACACGCCAGGATTTATTCTCCATGGTGGTCATCCTGCAGCTATTAAGCCAATCGATGCAGAAGCTGCATTAATCGTTATCCAAAACAATCAGATAGATGCAAGAAATGCTCCTCGCACAGGTGTGTGCATCATGACCGGTAATACCAACAAGGAGAGCACGACGCTCATAGAACGTAATACTTGTGTCATGAATGGGCAGTTCGCAGCGATCCTGGGCGGTTGGGCTGGAACGCCGAACTTCTTCAATGCTTCGTATATGCAAAATGCAACGATTCGCGAAAATCGATTCCTTGGACGAGCAGATCTTGGGTTTGCATTGTTGAATTTCACGTACCTAAAGAACAGCGATATGACGCTTATTAATAAAGGTCACGACAATGTTCTGTATAACAATGATGTGCGCCTGTTCCGTGCCACCAAAGCAGCAGTTTCTCTAGGTCTTTTCACGCATGACAACTTGATCGTGGATGACCTACGTGGAGATGTCGTTAATCGAGGAATGAAAAACACCATCGTCCGTCGTCCTTATTCACCATTGCGCTAGGAGATCTCATGGATTTAGAAGAAGTCGCAGGCTCAAATTCTGAGGTCTCACGCCGGCGCATGCTCCAAATGCTGGGAGCCACCGCTGGCGCTGCGGCATTGGCGGGTATGACTGCTACTAATGCATCAGCAGTGCAGCCACTCCTTCCATTTACCCCTCGCGGTCGACTTACTCGACGTCCAAATTTCTTAGTCGTTATGGTCGACGAGATGCGCTACGCACCGATTTACGAGACGGCAGAGCTGCAGCAGTGGCGCCGTCAGAGTTTGAGTAATATCAACTCGCTCAGTGACAACGGGATGACCTTCGTCAATCATCACATCATGTCTTCAGCATGTGCGCCGAGCCGGACCTCAATTTTCACCGGGCAATACCCGTCCCTTCACGGAGTTACCCAGACTTCCGGTGCTGCGAAGAGTGCGATTGAAGAAGATCTTCCTTGGTTGGATCCAACAAGTGTGCCAACAATGGGACACTACTTCCGCGCCGCTGGATATGAGACGTATTACAAAGGCAAGTGGCATGTCAGCGACGCTGACCTGTACGAGCCAGGCACGTATAACGCAGTTGCAAGCTACGACAGCAACGGTAATCCGATCCCGTCTGTTGAAGAGTTGTATTTACTCGCTAATCGTCTTGGACCCTTTGGGTTCGATGGCTGGATTGGCCCAGAGCCGCACGGCAAGAATCCAATGAATTCGGCTTCGTCAGCAGGCCCAAATCAAACAGGTCGAGACAAGGCCTACGCCCAGCAAGGCGCAAACCAACTGCAGCGGCTTCGCACAGCTGACCGCCCTTGGCTACTTGTGACCTCGTTCGTTAACCCGCACGACATCACACTGTGGGGTGACCTCACTTTGGCGTCACCTTCTTACTATCTTGCGCGCCAGCTTGAGGGCGCAACAGTGCCTCGACGAATGTTCGATGATCGTTATGACGTTTCAAGTAACGAGAACCTCGCCAGCAAGCCGTCAGCGCAAGCGAGTTACAAATCCGTCTATCCAGATGCTTTCCAGCAAACACAAAATAATGAATTGTATCGGCGTTTTTACTACCAACTTCAGGCCAACGTCGATCAGCAAATCGGCAAGGTGTTGGATGCATTGGACTCAAGCAGTGCGCAAACTAAGCGCGACACCGTGGTCATCTTCCTGTCAGATCATGGTGAACTCTTGGGTTCACATGGTGGCTTGTTCCAAAAGTGGCATCAGGCATACGACGAGGTGCTTCGTGTTCCGTTCGTGATCCACAATCCAGCGCTGTTCCCGGTGTCGCGCACCACCGATGCCTTGACTTCTCACGCAGATCTCCTGCCAACTATGCTTGGATTGGCTGGTGTAGATCTCAGAGCAGTACAACGCAGGCTGCGTCAGACCCATTCGCAGGTTCATGATTTCGTTGGCCGAGATTTAAGTCCGTTGCTTATGGATGAAGTGCCGGCGGCTCGATACAACGCTCCGCAATACTTCATGACAGACGATGAACCAACTCGAGGTTCAAATCAGATTGCCTTCAACGGCACCATGTTCTACGCAGTGGCTCAGCCAAATCACATTGAAACCGTGATTGCCCAACTGCCAACAGGGCAAGGTGGAACGCTGGAGCAGTGGAAATACAGCCGCTACTTTGATAACTCCGATTTCTGGAGCAACCCCGGCAAGAGTGACACAATCACGCACATCGATGGCACTGTCGGAAACGCGGGTCCGCATTTGGCAACTACGACAGTGAAGAACCGTCCTGTTAATGAAGAGTTTGAAATGTACAACGTGAGTCAGGATCCCACTGAATTGAATAACTTGGCTGGGACCGGAGCCTACGTAGCCACTCGAGCGGTGCTTGCTGGATTACTTGTGGAGCAACGCCGTCTTAAGCGCTTAAATCCGGTTGTTGCAGCACAGGACCCAGGGCTACTAAGCCGTGGGATTGGGGTGTAAATCTGGCTTTCACGCGTAAGTAAATGCTGCCTATTTAATGAAGAGTAGGCAGCATTTACTTATGTAGCAGTAATTATGAAATCCGCGGTTCCGCAGCGCTCAGGGATTACCGGCACTCTCGACTGCCAGGCCATCGGTCAAAGTAAGAATGCGAGTCCACACGTCGGCACACACATCACCCCACTCGTCGAATGCACGATCGAAGAATGAATGCGGAGCGCCGTCGTAAACAACTGCATCAACAGGCGCACCACCCAACCGCATCTCGTCAGCAAGAGCCAGCTGATCAGCAACAGGAGTGAAGTCAGCTCCTGCGATGAACATGATGGTGGGTTTCTTTGAGTGCTTTGCCGCGCGACCCACGGTGTCTGGCCTGCCGTAAAAGCCGACAACTGCAGCAAGATCCAGATCACTGGATGATTGACGCCAAGCTTGCCCGCCACCGAAACAAAAACCAACGGTGATGATCGGTAGTTTGTCTCCATGCTGGGTTCGCAAGAAGTTCATTGCGCCCTGAGTCTCAGCATTCACCTGTGTGGGTGAGGCATCTTTCATGTGAGTCTGCCAATCGAAATCTTCAGGACGCCAGCCACTTTCTGAAATACCAGCAGAGCGAGCAAAGTAATCGATGGCAACGGCAGCAAGGCCGGCTTCGGCGAACCGCTCAGCAAGGGCTCCGTAGAAGGGATGCAAACCTCGCACGTCGGGGAGGATGACCACGCCAACCTTCGGCGAAGCAGGAGTCGCGTAGAAAGCCGAGAACTGGGTGGAGTCAGCGCTCGTGAGGGTCAACCCTCGATGATCCGTCACCGGTTCGGATCGTGGCGGGGCAGGTGGGCGGCTGGTGTCGTCATGGCACATGTTCCAGATGCTAACCCCCGAACGACGACTCAGGTGGCATTTCTGTAATCCACCTAAGCGAACTGCGGCTAATCTTCGGAAATGAATATTCAGCTGAGCCGTCGCTCAACCGCCACTGTGATCTCATGCGTCGTATCGGCAGGGTTGTTATTGGCAGTGAGTGCACCGGCCCAAGGGCACGCGATCAT
>CAFBMC010000032.1_pt1 | contig 15847 bp, 15 predicted proteins | sample 7268441 | NCBI WGS metagenome assembly CAFBMC01 (sample SAMEA6814051, study PRJEB35770) | freshwater metagenome | biome: Freshwater; feature: Freshwater reservoir; material: water | place: Czech Republic | collected 2017-05-23 | depth 30m m | reverse complement strand
GTGGTCTGCTCGGCTTCTAGGGTCTGAACGAGGATGCGATCCTCAAGTGGCTTAATTGTGACCGACACGGTTACGTCCTCCGGATAGTCGGCTAGGCCCTTTTTAGGGGGCGAAACGGTTAGGTCTAGGAGCAATCCCCGGTGGGGAGAACCAGATGAGAATCTACGCAACGAGTTAGCACTCCGTCAAGTCGAGTGCCAGTTTTTGATGTTCGCTCTTAGAGAGGCGCGGGCATCCCTAGGTGCCAGCCCTGTCCAATATGGACACCGCACTCTTGGAGCAGGTCGGACTGCGCTTGGGTCTCAACGCCCTCAGCGATCACCTGTCCGCCCAAGATTTCGCCAATCACCTGCGCCACCCGGATGATTTCTTGGACTCGCGGCTCATCGATCGCCGCGGTGAATGACCTATCGAGCTTGAGTCGATCAAAGGGGATGTCCTTCAGCGTCGCCAAGGTTGAGGCCCCCACCCCAAAATCGTCAATACTGACGTTGACTCCCATGGCCCTGATCTGAGTGATGAGTCGAACAAATTCAAGCTGATCTCGGGCAATGGCGGTCTCGGTTATTTCAATGCTGATCTGGGTTGGGCCGACGTTAAATGCCGCCATGGAATTTCTCAGGACCTCGAGTAACTCATCTCCGCCATCGGAAGACATCGGACTCAGGTTGATTGCCACGAAGCAATCTCGATCCTGCAATACCTGTGAAACTTCACGACAGGCTTCATGGATCACCCAGCGATCAATTCTTGAAATAACTCCCACTTCTTCTGCCGCGATAATGAAGTCGCCCGCAGTCAGCAGCCCCCGCTCTGGGTGGTGCCATCTCAAAAGCGCTTCATGACCCAGCACTTCACCATCAACTAGGCGCACAATTGGTTGGTAGTACAGCTGGAATTCGCCAGCACCCAGTGCTTCATCAAGTCTGGTAACTAATTCATTTTGCAGACGGCTTTGAATGCGCATTTCGGCCTCGAGTACGACGTCAGCATGTCGATGACCAGCTTCGCGCACCGCTTGTCGCGCACACTCAAACATCTCTTGGCCATCAGTGAAATCTTGAATATTTTCAGTTGTCGCAACACCAATCACGGTATTGAGATAGACGAACTGGTCGCCAATGGCTCGAGTTGGATCAAGAAGCTGGTGAATACGGCTCATGAGTTCGTGCGCATTGGCATCGGTGGTCAAGACTCCGAACACTGTTCCTTTGAGCCGTTCAACGTTAACTTGGCCAAACTCTCCGCGTAATTCTTCAAGTAATGCAATCAAAATTGAGTCGGAAACTTCATAACCAAATTCCGCGTTCAGCACGTCAAGTTGACGCACTTTTACGCATGCCATTGCACCCTTCTCGAGCGCGCCAATGGATTTCGCGCGTTTGCCCAGACGCTCAATTGCGTCAGACCAATTACGAAAACCCGTGCGTTCCCCATTCGAGGCGTCAAGGCCCGCAACGGTTCGGCTTGCATGTTCAAGGGTGACATCGCGGTATAGCCAAATGTGTTCGAAGACCACGTCGTCATTTACTCGTGGTCGATAATCTCGTTGCAGCCAGCGACCATCAACGGTTTCCCACACATCGTTACTCATCGGCCGCTTACTCGCCACGACCGCCCGAGTGGCATCTAGCCACTTCTGCCCATCCTTAAACATGGGTGCGGTATCGACAGCAGTCGCATCACAGTCGCCTCCCACCAGCAGGGCAGGATCAAGGCCAGGAATGAAAATATCGGTGAAGGCTTTATTAGCGAACTTCACATGTCGGGTCTCATCTTCGACCAACACACCCTCATGGAGATGCCCGAAAACTACGTCTAGGCGACCTTCATTATCGAGCACCACCTCAGTTTGCCACCCTCTTCCCGACAATGCCAGACGGCACTAGTGAAAGCATGGAGCTGTGTGGATCACCTCGGACGATGGCTTCGCTGCTCGTCAACTTGCAGCTTCGGTCCTCACCGCTCACCCAAAGGATGCGCTCGCAGCCAATTCCGAGCTGCGCAAATTGCTTCCGGGGCTCGCGACCGAGCACTACGCATCGGCGCTTGACCAGGCTCAGCTAGGTCATTTGGCCATTGATCGTTACGGCATAGATGCATCACTGCTGCTGCTCACTCGCGACGGACTCGAACAAGCCACGAGACCCGCCGTGGCTCAACTTCGGGCCCAAGCTCTCGTGGCCAGTGGCGCAAAAATCGTCCTCGACCTATCTGCCGGTTTGGGTTTTGATGTTCGCGCCTTTCTCCAAGCCGACCTTGAGGTGATCGCAATCGAACGCGATCCAGTGACCGCGGCCTACCTGCGCGTCAATGCGCCGGGCGCTGAAGTTATTGAAGGGGACTCTCTCGCATTGATTGATGCACTTCTGTCTCGGCTAGCCCCATCGGATGTGGTCTTTGTTGACCCTGCGCGCCGCAGCGGTCGCCGAACCCTTGATGGATCGCGGGCGCACCCAGAGCGCGATCCAGAACGCTGGTCTCCCCCATGGTCGTTTGTTGTCGGGCTTGCTGCGCGAAACGTGCGGGTCTGCGCAAAAGTTGCGCCTGGATTTTCACCGATTCATTTGCCCGCTGGCTGGTCTGGAACCTGGACGACGGTCAATCGTGACGCGGTGGAAGCCATGCTGTGTTCTTGGACTGAAGGTCCTTCACGATCTGCGCGCATGATTGAAGACTCAGCACTGCAGAAAACAGTGTTTGATTTTCGTGGCGGCGGCAATTCAGAACATCGTTCAGCTCCGATCGGAGCACACCTATACGAGCCTGATCAGAGTCTGATCAACGCCCAACTGCTTGATGATTTCTGTCTCGTTGACACTGCACTTCAGCGCGTTGATTCCACTTCAACCTGGCTCACCTCGGATGTCACTATCGAACACCCAATGCTTCGTGGTTTTGAAATTGAAACTCAGCTTCCCAATGACACGAAAGCGCTGCGTAAAGCCTTAATCGCACTCGGTGTCGGTGATGTCACTATTAAGTGCCGCGGCATGAATCTCAGTGCTGATCAACTTCGAAAAGAACTGAAACTTCCGGCAGGTACGTCTGCGACAATTGTGATCGCTACTGCAGCCGGTTCTCGAGTCACGCTATTGGTGCATCACCACAGTTGACACCGGCAAAACTGAAAGCGTTGGAAAATTCAATGGAGACGGTGCAATGCCTTGTCGCACAAGTTTCGAACCAAGAGCCGCAATCATCGCGCCGTTATCTGTACATAACTTCGGGCTTGGCACCCGAAGCTGAATCCCTGCTGCATCACAGCGCTCTTGGGCCATGACGCGCAGGCGACTGTTCGCAGCAACCCCTCCACCGATGATCAAATGTTCAACCCCGTGATCCAAACACGCTGCGATGGCTTTCTTCGTCAGTACATCAACGACAGCTTCTTGAAAGGACGCTGCAACATCTGGCACTGACACCACGTGGCCAGCGGCTTGCTGCTGGGTGATCCAACGCGCGACTGCAGTTTTGAGCCCACTGAATGAGAAGTCATATTGGTGTTCCAGCTGATCCTTGGAAGAAGTAAGTCCACGTGGAAAAACAATGGCGTTGCGATTACCTTCAGTTGCAGACTTATCGATCCAAGGACCGCCAGGAAAGGGCAGACCAAGTACGCGAGCAATCTTGTCGAAGGCTTCCCCTGCCGCATCGTCGATCGTGGCCCCAAGCGGGGTTACATCTTCGGCGTCATCATGAACCAGAAGGAGTGATGAGTGCCCGCCGGATACCAACATGCCTACAGCAATTTGTGGCAACGGACCGTGCTCGAGTTCATCAACAACGACATGCCCGGCAAGGTGGTTCACCGCGTACAGCGGAATTTCCAATGCACTGGCAAGGGCTTTCGCCGTTGCGGTGCCGATCAGTAGCGCACCAACAAGTCCGGGGCCTCCCGTTACCGCGATGGCATCTAAATCACGAAGACTCACCCCAGCATCACCGCAGGCTCGCTGAATCGTTGGGATCATCGCTTCGACGTGGGCTCTGGATGCAACTTCTGGCACAACGCCGCCAAAGCGCGCATGTTCTTCCACGCTGGAAGCCACAGCATCTGCCAGCAGGGTTGAACCTCGGACGATGCCGACGCCGGTTTCATCGCAACTGGTTTCGATCCCAAGAATCAAAGGTTCATTCATTGCTTCACCTGCTTTCGCAGTGGGCGTTGTCGCATGACGATTGCATCCACCGATGGCGCGTAGTAATTGCGGCGCACCGTGAGTTCTTCGAATCCGAACCTGGCATAGAGCGCAAGTGCCGAATCGTTATCTGAGCGCACTTCGAGCATTAACTGCTCACAACCCCGATCCAGTGCCTGGCTGATGAGTTCATTCAGCAGCAGTGAACCAAGTCCTTTACCTTGCGCTTTTGGGTTCACTGCAATCGTTTGAACATCAGCTTCTGGCGCTAACGCAAACAGCCCGAAGTAACCCATGATTTCGTTGGCTTCAATTGCTACAACGTAACTTCGCGTCGGTTGAGCAAGTTCGGACCAGAATTGTTCTTTGCTCCAGGCATCGACAGGGAAAAGCTGTTGCTCAAGTGCGTGCACTTCATCAATATGCCACCAACGCATCGGTTCTAATTTCATTTGGTTGGCTCCACTGCATCTGGCCTGCGCACATACAACGGGTAAGGGAGTAAAAGGTGATGCCCCTCCAAGGTGGATGCTGTCGTTCCGTCATCGTGACCATGGAGTGAGAGTTCAGCTCGCGCATTGGTGATGACCTCTCCTGCCTGCAGATGATGCAAGGCAAACCGAGCAATATCTCGTGCATCAGGATAAGCAACGGTGTCAGCCGCAGACGCGTGTAGAAGTTCAAGATACGCAGCTGCGATATCGCCGAACCAAGGCAACTGACGTATCTCCGCATTAATTTCACCAGGGCGATTCACATGTGGGCCGGCCAAGCGTTGCCCATCAGCGTCGTAATATGCCCAGTACATCTCTTTACGGCGAGCATCAATCGCGCAGGCAAAAGCACCCTCGACACTGTCTGCTGCTGCAAGAGCCATGGCATCAAGTGAGCAGACACCAACAACAGGAACATTCCAAGCCAAGCCATATGCCTGAGCCGAACTCACTCCGACACGTAAACCTGTATACGCACCCGGTCCGACACCAACGGCAACTACTGAAACCTTTGGTTCGCCCGCAGCTTTCAAGACTTTGCGCACCATCACTGCGAGTACTTCAGCGTGACTGCGAGCATCGACATGCACTTCATGAGCAAGGAGAACGTCGCCATCAAGGACTGCCACTGAGGTGGCCGGCGATGAGGTATCCATCGCAAGCATCACCATGTAGGACTCAGCTCCAAAACTTGAGTTTCACTCCAACGATTACCAACTCCAGCAAAACTCACCTGCCGGATGTCGTCATCTTCGTCAGATCGCAAAATTGTGATGACAAGACGGTTATCGGCAAGTTGTTCAACCTTGCCTTCACCCCACTCAACCACTGTGACGCTGGTTTCTAGATCGGCATCCAGATCAAGCTCATCTAATTCAACATTCGAACCGAGTCGGTAAGCATCCACGTGCACAAGCGGAAGCACCGGTGCTTTATGCGCTCGTGCAATCACAAATGTTGGACTCGTTACCGGATCAGCCACGCCAAGACCTTTTCCTAAACCCTGGACGAAAGTTGTTTTACCAGCGCCTAAGTCACCAACAAGAACAATTAGGTCCCCGGGAAGTAATTGCGCTGCCACATGCGCGCCCAGGGCATGCATCTGCTCACGCGTATCGACCTGAACCATTAATTGGCCACTTCGTTGTGTGTGCCCGCGATCTGCGCTAGCGCCAACCGCGTTTCAACACGGTCAAAGAGTTCAAGAACAAGTTCGTTCACTTCATCATGATGTTCGATGCCGACCATGTGCCCACCGTCATGAATAACGGCCAAGGTGGATCCCTTAATCCCAGCCGCTAACCGCTCGCTGAACACCACTGGCGTGAGTCGATCAGCATCGCCAACAATCACCGTGACTTCACATTGCGCCAAGGTCGGCAACACTTCGTACTTATCGTGTTCCTGAAGCGCCGGAAGAAATTCAGCTAGGACATCTATTGGAGTGTTATCGATCATCTCTGCAACGAATGCACTTGCCTCCTGAGATGGATTCGATCCAAAGGAGTATGAGCGGAACACGATTTCTGAAAGATCACCACCAGCCCGGCGACTTACCTCAACTATTCCCTTCGTTCTTGCCAGCACAGATGCCACCAGAGGTGCTGCTCGATGCACGAGGGATCTCATAACCGTGGGCATGCCGAAGGTCACTTCAGTTAGGCCGCCTGCAGTTGTTGCGACGAACACGATGCCCTGAACTCTGTTACTAAAGAGTTCCGGCCGCTGTTCTGCAAGTGCCATCACGGTCATACCGCCCATGGAGTGACCAATAAACATCAGTGGTCCGCTCGGTGCATAGGCATCAATGAGTTGGCCCAAGTCTTCGCCTAATTGATCGACTGTGTCGAACTCTTCACGTGATCGGCCAGACTTGCCGTGACTTCGTTGATCGTAGGAAATCACTCTCGCTTTTCCTTGGAGTGCTGCGCGCTGAAAAATTAAAGATTCTGAACTAAGCGCATACCCGTGACAAAGGAAGACTGTGATCGCGTTCTTCGCACCAGTATCTATTTCAACATGTAAGTTCGTGCCGTCGTTCGTGGTGAACTCGTGTACTTCAGGGGTGAAGGTAGGGATGAACCAATGTTCGTCTTGTTGCATGTGTCGAGCAACGATCCTGCGTTGAACCGCTAAACCGATTGCCGCTCCCGCCGCAACAGTTCCGACTGCAAGCAAGCTGCCACCTGCGATCTTGAGAGCACCTGGAACGTTGGGACTCATGAATTGCCTTGATAAACCCTAGGGATTCGATTACCGATGCGGGTAACGATCTCGTAGCCAATGGTGTTACTCGCATTGCCCCAATCGTCTGCTGTAGGTGCACCCGCTGACGCATCACCAAATATCACAATGTCATCACCTGCAGAAACTTCTCCCACCGCTTCTGGAAGTTCAATAACAAACTGATCCATCGCAACGCGTCCCAAAACTGCACACTGAACACCATTGACTAACACCTGGGCACCGATTGCGGCCCGGGGAATCCCATCGGCGTAGCCGACAGGGACTAACCCGACGCGGGTTGGCGCTTCTGCAGTCCAGGTTCCGCTGTAGGAAACCGCTTGTCCAGCTGGGATAGTTTTCACAAGTGCCAATTTCGCATGCAAGGACATCGCCGCCTTGAGTCCGAAACGTTGAGCGCTATTGGGATCCATCGGCGCGACGCCATACATCGCAATTCCGACTCGCACGAGATCAAATTGTGTATCTGGATACGCGAGGGCGCCACCACTGTTTGCTAAGTGCAAAAGTTGCGGCTGGATGCCTGATGCCTTTGCCACCGCGACACCCTCGAGAAAGCGTGCTCGTTGAGCAGCAACAGAAGGGTCGTTTTCGTGGCTGGCATTTGCCAAATGAGACCAAATACCCACAACGTCAATTCGACCTCTGGTTTGCAGCGCTTTTGCCGCTACTACGAGCTCCTCCCATTCATCAATATCGGCTCCGTTGCGCGAAAGGCCGGTGTCGAGTTTGAGATGAATGTGCGCGATTGAATTTGCTTGGGCAGCGGCCTCTGTTACTTCAATTAACGACCACATGGATGAAACTGAAATCTGGACATCAGCGCTGATACAGGCAACAAGATCTGGGTCACCTGGAGCCCACAACCACGCTAACAACGGCCCGACGTCGCCCGCTTCGCGAAGTTCAACCGCTTCTCGCAGCAGCGCGACGCCCACCCAATCAGCACCAGCGGCACGGGCCGCTTTCGCCACAGGAACGAGTCCATGTCCGTAGGCATCGGCTTTGACCACGGCTAAGAGCTGGGAATGCGGAGCAACCTTACGAAGGATCGCGAGGTTATGAGCAACGGCGCCTAGATCAATCACTGCTTGGGCCCGAGTCATAGCGACATTCTCGTCGGTCGCCGAACTGCGGCAACCGCAGCGGGTAGCGCAGCAGCGATCTGGGCGGCAGACACCGGATAACCCCCGTGTGCGGCGATTCGACCGGCCTGGCTGTGTAGCCACACGGCGGCGGCCACTACTTCGGTGGCTCCTGCTTGGTTTATCTCTCCTTGGCTCTGGGCAGCAGCGGCTGAGAGGAGCGAGCCCATAAATCCGGCCAGCACATCACCGCTCCCGGCCGTCGCCAATGCTGGCGTTCCTAATAAATCGACGTACAAGGATCCATCTGGCCCAGCAATAATCGTGCCTGCCCCCTTGAGTACAACGACTGCTCTAAGTTGCTTTGCAAGGGACTTTGCGGCCGCAATTCTGCCGCCGCTCAGTGGTACATCACATAAACGCGAAAACTCACCCTCGTGCGGTGTGAGAACTGTTGGAAATTCGCGATCTAGGATCACCCTTTGTAGTTCGGGAGACGACGCCACGATCGTGAGCGCACCCGCATCGAGCACAACCGGCGTTGAGCACCGCAATACTGCGGCAACGGCTCCATAATCTTCATCCGAACCGGTAAATCCTGGCCCAGCAACCCACGCATTGACTCTTTCGTTTGTTGCCGGATCTGCCACCGTTGCAACAACGGGAGGATGTGCTGCAATCACAGGTTTGGCTAGGTCATCGCCCCGATCGAAATACTCAACCATCCCAATATCTGCCGCGACGGCTGAACTTGTTGCGAGAAATGCTGCTCCTGGATATTGAGCACTACCAGCAATAAGCCCTAAGACTCCCCTGCGATATTTATGATCGCTAAGGATCGGCTCCTGAACCCAATAGGCCACATCGGCGGCATCCAGACAGCCACCAAAAATTGTAAGTGAGTCGGAAATTCCGATATCAACGACTTGGACCTCGCCTGCGAATTCCTTACCTGGTGTGACAACAAGTCCAGGCTTGCAGCCACCGAAAGTTACCGTTCGATCAGCAAGGATCGCTTCACTCGCCACGATCCCAGTGTCGGCATCAACTCCGGTTGGAACATCTACACAAACCATCATGGAATGCAGGTTTCGCGTTGCTCGCACAATCTCCAGAATGCAACCGGTCAGCTCGCTACGCGCACCGATGCCAAGCAACCCATCAATAACGAGATCCGCTGAACGCAACTCATCGAGAGCTTCTTGCCCCCATGGCAGGATGAGTCCCCCGGCTAACTTGAGTGCCTCGGCGCCTGCTGTATGGAATTCTTCGGCTGCAGTAACAGCAATAACTCGCCCACCTCGTCGCAGGAGTTTGGCTCCTGCGAACATCGCATCGCCGCCGTTATTACCAGGGCCGACAAGGATTACTACTCTCGTGCCAGTAACTTTTCCCAGAACTTCGGTCAGCAAATTCATCACAGCGACTGACACTCCATGCGCTGCTCGTTGCATCAATAATCCGCTATTGAGTTCCTGCTCGTGCGCAGACTCAGCAGCTCGGATTGCCGCGACTTCATGCAGCGTAATCATTCTTATTCCACGGTGACGGACTTAGCCAAGTTGCGTGGCTGGTCAACGTCATGACCCTTAGCAGTAGCCATCTCACAGGCGAAGACCTGAAGCGGCACGGTTGATACGAGTGGTTGCATGAGGGCAGGTACAACCGGAACTCGAATGATGTGGTCACTGAAGGCCACGATCTTTTCATCTCCCTCTTCAGCAATAGCCACGATGAGTGCGCCGCGAGCTCGCACCTCTTGAATAGCCGAGATGACCTTGTCGTGCAAGAAGTGACTTGGTGAAGGCACGATCACTACAACCGGAACACCTTCTTCAATCAACGCGATAGGCCCATGCTTTAACTCGCCGGCGGCAAAACCTTCAGCGTGCATATAGGCCAACTCTTTGAGTTTCAGTGCGCCCTCAAGTGCGACCGGGAAACCAACATGGCGCCCAATGAAGAGCACAGACTTACAGTCAGCCAACTCGCGGGCAATTGCCCGAACAGGCTCCACTGTGTCAAGCACTAAATCAACGGCTTGCGGCATGTTATCGAGGTCTTCCAACACTGCACGAATATCAGCTTCGTCCATTGCACTGCGAACCTGCGCGAGATATAAACCGATCAGGTAAGCAGCGATGATTTGGGTCAAGAATGCTTTGGTTGAAGCAACAGCAATTTCTGGTCCGGCGTAGGTGTAAAGCACGCCATCGCTTTCGCGTGGAATTGTTGAGCCAACCGTGTTGCAAATCGCAAGGGTTCGAGCGCCTTGGGCTGCTGCATGACGAAGCGCCATAAGCGTGTCCATTGTTTCACCAGATTGTGAAATGGCAATCACTAAAGTTCCTGGACCGACGATTGGGTCCCGGTACCGGAACTCACTGGCTACTTCTACTTCAACAGGAATTCGAGTCCAATGCTCAACGGCATATTTTGCAACCAGCCCCGCGTGATAAGCCGTGCCGCAAGCGATGACAACAACCTTGTCGATGCCGCGAAGGTCTTCGTCTGAAAGGCTCATCTCGTCGAGTTGGAGCCGACCATCTTTGGTCATTCGACCTCGAAGGGAATCAGCAACAGCCTTCGGCTGTTCTGCAATCTCTTTCAACATGAATAGGTCGTATCCGCCCTTTTCAACTGCTGCGGCATCCCAGTCAACGGTGAAGGGGCGAACAACTGCTTCATTGCCATCGAAATCGGTGACACTCACACCTTCAGGTGTGAGTGTGACGACTTGGTCTTGCCCAAGTTCAAGCGCATTTCGCGTGTGATCAACAAAAGCGGCAACATCTGAAGCCAGGAAGTTTTCGCCATCTCCCACACCAACCACGAGTGGCGAATTTCGGCGAGCTCCAACAACCACGTCTGGGTAGAGCGGCGACACAGCAACGAGAGTAAATGCGCCTTCAAGTTCTTTGCAGACTTCCCGCATAGCAACCGTGAGGTCGCCCACCTTGGGAAGAATGCGTGCTAACAAGTGTGCGACAACTTCTGAGTCGGTGTCAGAAGACAGGGTGACACCGGAATTGGTGAGTTCTTCGCGCAGTTCAGTGAAGTTTTCGATGATGCCGTTGTGAATAATGGCAACCGATCCATCTTCGCTGACATGTGGATGCGCATTGCGATCCGTCGGCCCACCATGGGTTGCCCAACGCGTGTGGCCGATCCCAGTAGTGGAATCTGGCAGTGGATCTTCACCTAGCAGGGTTTCCAGATTGACCAGTTTGCCAGCCTTCTTGCGAGTATCAAGAACCCCGTCTGCGAGCACCGCTATTCCGGCTGAGTCATACCCGCGGTATTCCAATCGGCGCAATCCAGCCACGACGATTTCCAAAGCCTGCTTCTGCCCGACATACCCGACGATTCCACACATGTGTCCTAGCCTAGGGGTCGTTTGGTGTTGGATGTGCTCATGTTGAGCGTGCGCGTGAGTAGCCCAAGTGAACTCAGTCACGCTGTCGAAGCGATCCTTACCTCAGATTCAAATGTGAGCAGTTTGACCATTCTTCGTGGTGCCAGCGCGCAGCCCAAAGGAGACGTCTTCATTGCTGATATTCCACGGGAGCGGGCAAATCCATTGGTGGACAGTTTGCGCGCAATCGGCGTTCATCACCACGGCACGATTTCCCTCAATGCGGTGGATACCTGGATTTCCCACGCAGGCTTCTCCGCCGAAGAACGTGCTCCAGGCCAGTCGGCGGATGCCGTGGTGTGGGCCGAAGTGACTGAACGGGCCTACGACGACAGCCAACTGACCTGGACCTACATCAGTTTCATGATCCTTGCGACGCTACTCGCGGCCATCGCGATTGTTACTGACTCCACCATTTTGGTCATTGGTGCGATGGTGCTTGGCCCGGAGTTTGTGCCGATCGCCGCCCTTGGCCTAGCAATGGTTCGCAAACGGCCCAAACTCTTTCATCAGGCGCTTCGAACGTTGCTCATCGGCTTTGCTATCTCCATCACGCTCGTCACCGTGATTGCACTGATCTGCAATGTCACACATCTGGTTGATTTCAATGAAGCGAGTAGCCCTCGACCAGGAACCAACTTCATCTACCACGCGAACTGGTGGTCTCTCGTGATCGCGCTGATTGCAGGCGCTGCTGGAGTTTTATCGCTCACTGCATCTAAGGGCAATGGACTTGTTGGTGTCTTTATCTCTGTTACGACAATCCCCGCTTCTGGCAACATCGCACTTGGGTTGGCGTACGGGATCTGGAATCAAGTTCTAGGAAGCAGTATTCAACTAGTACTAAACATCTCGGGAATGGCTCTCGCCGGATGGCTTACTTTGTTGTTACAGCAGAAAATCTGGAAGCGACTTACCCAAGTGAAAGTTCAGCGAGCACAACTGCGGCAAGCTGATCAGTAATACGCTGCGCAAGTTCTTCACTTTGCGCTTCAACCATCACCCGAATAACCGGCTCTGTTCCTGAAGATCGCAAGAGTACCCGGCCTTGCGTTCCAAGCTCTTTCTCAGCATCGGCGACAGCCGCAATCACCACGGAGTTCTTGGACAGCGCAGACTTATCTACACCTCGTACGTTCACGAGCACCTGAGGTAGCTTCACTATTCGTGCAGCCAATTGAGACAATGACTCTTTAGTTTGCGCCATTCTGGCCATTAAGTGCAGGGCAGTCAGTAAGCCATCACCAGTTGTTGCGTGCTCCAACATTACGACGTGACCACTTTGTTCGCCACCGAGTGCAAGTTGATCGGCCTTCATCGCTTCCAGAACATACCGATCACCAACACCTGTTTCAATCACGGTGATGGCGTGCGCTTCCATTGCAATCTTGAAGCCCAAGTTCGACATCACGGTTGCAACAACAGTGTTGTTGGTAAGTTTTCCTGAGTCGCGCATAGCAATCGCCAAGATCGCAAGAATGTGATCGCCGTCGATGATGTTGCCATCAGCATCAACAGCAAGACAACGATCCGCATCGCCATCGTGGGCAATACCAAGATCAGCTTTGTGTTCACGAACTGCAGCCTGAAGGTCACCCAAGTGAGTGCTGCCACAGTTTTCATTGATATTCAAACCATCTGGCGATGAATGAATCGCAATGACATGCGCACCCGCGCGCTCATATACGTCAGGCGCAATAAACGAAGCTGCACCATTCGCGCAATCAACCACAACCTTGATTCCATCGAGTCGGTGTGGCGTGGTTGCCAGTAAATGTTCTTCATAGAGAACAGAAGCGTCAGCTTCCACAACAACGCGACCAACGTCGGCGCCTAATGGTCGGTCCCAAGGTTCGCGCATCCTGGATTCAATGGCATCTTCGATGCTGTCATCAAGTTTGTGACCACCGCGAGCGAAGAACTTGATGCCGTTATCGGGCATGGGATTGTGCGATGCCGAAAGCATGACGCCTAAGTCCGCCCCAAGAGCCTCGGTTAAAAATGCAACCGCCGGTGTCGGTGTCACTCCCAAAAGAATGACATCAACACCGGCGCTTGCTAAACCTGCAACAACTGCTGCTTCAAGAAACTCACCGCTTGCGCGTGAATCTCGACCAACAACAGCGCGTGGACGATGGCCAGCAAAAGCACCAACGTCGCCTAAAACATGGGCGGCAGCAACGGCTAAATCCAAAGCGAGTTCAGCGGTGAGATCGCGATTAGCGAGCCCGCGAACACCATCGGTGCCGAAGAGCCGTCCCAAGGGATTAGCGCTTGCTGTACTGAGAAGCCTTACGGGCCTTCTTCAGACCGTACTTCTTACGTTCCTTGGCACGTGGATCACGAGTAAGGAAGCCAGCCTTCTTCAGGGAAGGGCGGTTGCCGTCGCGATCGATCTGGTTCAGTGAACGAGCAACACCGAGACGAAGTGCACCAGCTTGACCGGAGACACCGCCACCGCTGATGCGTGCATGCACGTCGAACTTGCCCTCGGCTCCAGTGGTTGTGAATGGATCATTCACTTCCTGCTGATGCACCTTGTTAGGGAAGTAATCGTCAAGCTCACGACCGTTGATGGTCCATTTGCCAGTTCCGGGAACGATGCGCACGCGGGCAATTGCCTGCTTGCGACGTCCGGTAGCTGCTCCTGGTGCCACAACTACGTCGCGAGTAACAACCGCGCGTGCTGGGGTTTCTGAGGTGTACTCAGAAGGAATCTCTTCTTCTTCGATTTCGACGTCTACGTCGGCGATCGTGGCCTCTGACACTGCCATTTCCTCTTCGTTAAGTTCCGGCTCGGGGATGTCTACTGAGCGATCTGGGTGATCGCGAAAGGCTGTGGACCCTGTGCAGCGTGTGGGTGCTCTGGGCCTGCATAGATCTTCAGCTTCGTGAGTTGCTGCTTACCGATCTTGTTGTGAGGGATCATCCCCTTCACAGCTTTTTCGACAGCCTTACGCGAATCCTTGGCCAACAGTTCGGCATACGAGGTCGACTTCATGCCGCCTGGGTAACCGGAGTGGTGGTAAGCGTTCTTCTGCTCACGCTTTTGGCCCGTCAACGCGACTTTGTCAGCGTTGATGATGATGACAAAGTCACCTTGGTCCATGTGTGGAGCAAATGTTGGTTTGTGCTTGCCACGCAGCAGCGTTGCTGCATGTGTAGCAAGGCGTCCGAGAACGACATCGGAAGCGTCAATAACGTGCCAGACGCGAGTTACCTCACCGGCCTTTGGGCTGTACGTGCGCACGGGACGCCACCTTCATTGTTGATTCGGACTGCTGAATATGTCTTCAGGGCATTCGGGGAAGCACTGAAGCGACCCCAAAGAGTACCCAGTTTTAGGCATTTAAGCCAAATTGGGGTGACTACGCCTCAAGACAAGGACAGCCTAGCCCTCATCTTGGGCCCGCTTTGACCGGGTAATGATCTGACGGGCACTCATACCTTCGTCAGATGGGTAGCCCACCTTTTCCAGGACCAATGGGTGTGCCGGCATCACGGTGGGCCCCAGGGTGCGATCTCGACCCTGTAGGACCTCAGTAGGCCAACTGACGGGCTTGCGGCCATCTCCAACGGGAATGAGCGCTCCAACGATGCTGCGCACCATGGAGTGGCAAAAGGCGTCAGCCTGCACGGTCATGACGCACGCGGCATCTTCTCGATGCCATTTGAGATATTCAACTTCACGCATCGAAGTTGAAGCGTCGCGTGGTTTACAAAATGCCGCGAAGTCTTGAAGACCTAATAACCCCTGCGCCGCCACGTTCATTGCGTCGATGTCCAGTGGCTTGTAATGAAAAAGAGTGTGATTTCTTTCTAGCGGACTCATCTGCGTGGACTCATCACAAACCCGATATGAATACCTGCGCCACAGAGCTGAGAAGCGCGCATCGAACCCAACTGGGGCCACTTCCATCGCGTGGATGCGAATGTCTTCTGGTAACGCACGATTGAGACGGCCTGGGTTTTCTAGGCGATCTATCTGATGCTGATTGAGATCTACATGGATCACTTGACCGCGGGCATGGACACCGGCATCAGTTCGACCCGCAACGAAAATATCAACTTTGGAATGCGTTAAGAAATTAAAGACGCGCAGAATTTCTCCTTGCACGGATCGCAAATCTTTTTGCACACCCCAGCCATAAAAAGCTGTGCCGTCATAAGACAAATCAATACGCAAACGAATCAGCCCGTCCACCGGATAACCTCCGGGAACGGGCTGATCGACGATCTGTTGTGACAGGACTATTCCTTGTCAGTTGCTGCTTGTGAAACTTCCGCTTCAGCTACAACTTCTTCAACCGCTTCAGGCGTCTGTTCGACAACTACGGTCTCTTCAACTGTTGTGGCAACTACGGGAGCCGTAGCTTCCTTAGCAGCGCGCTTGGTAGCGCCAACGGCTTCAGCTACAACCTGTTCCAACATTGGCTCACAAAGCTCAATGATGGCCATAGGTGCGTT
>CAFBMC010000031.1_pt1 | contig 15857 bp, 13 predicted proteins | sample 7268441 | NCBI WGS metagenome assembly CAFBMC01 (sample SAMEA6814051, study PRJEB35770) | freshwater metagenome | biome: Freshwater; feature: Freshwater reservoir; material: water | place: Czech Republic | collected 2017-05-23 | depth 30m m | reverse complement strand
GGTGAGCTGACTCCGCCTGGGATGACATCTTGGGCACGCTCGAACCAGCGTTCAGACTTATTCACAGTGTTATCGATTCAACAGGTGGGCAACTTCAGTTGCCCAGTAGGTGGCGATGATGTCGGCGCCGGCGCGCTTAACCGAAGTAAGGGTTTCCAGGATTGCTCGTTCGCGATCCAGCATTCCAGCAGCAGCTGCGGCTTCGATCATTGATGATTCACCGGAAACAACGTACGCAGCAACGGGAACTTCAACTTCAGCACTCACTCGCGCGATGACATCAAGGTAGGGAAGGCCTGGCTTGACCATCACAATGTCGGCGCCTTCAGCAACGTCTAGGCGCACTTCACGAATTGCTTCATTCACATTGCCCGGATCTTGCTGATACGACTTGCGGTCACCCTCAAGGGTTGATTCCACGGCATCGCGAAATGGTCCATAAAAAGCTGATGCGTATTTGGCTGCGTAAGCAAGCAGGACAGTGTCGATATTTCCTTGCGCATCAAGGGCTTTTCGAACAGCACCAACTTGGCCATCCATCATCCCGCTCAAACCAAGAATGTCTGCGCCTGCGTCAGCAAGTGTTAATGCCATGCGTTGATATTGCGTCAACGTCGCATCGTTGTCGACATTGCCGTTGGCATCGAGCACGCCGCAATGACCATGCGTGGTGAATTCATCAAGACATAAGTCGGCAATGATCGGCAGTGAATCGCCTACTTCTTCTTTGGCCCAACGGATCGCGTCAGCCAGGATGCTGTCGTGCGCGCACGCCGCATCCCCATTGGCATCTTTATGTGATGGAACGCCGAAGATCATTACCGAGCCGACACCAGCGGCGGCGGCTTCGTTCACAGCAGCTTTGAGTGAACTCTGCGTATGTTGAAAAACGCCCGGCATTGAGCCGATCGCGATGGGCTCGCTTGCGCCCTCGCGCACGAAAACAGGAAGGATCAGATTGCCTGGATCGAGGTGGACTTGTCGCACAAGGCGCCGCATGCCATCGGTTCGACGCAGGCGACGCGGGCGCTCGTGAATATCCATGATGCCAACAAGCCTAGACCCCTGGGATCGCGGGTATCGGCCCTCGGGGGTTCGGGCAGCAGGTGCCTGAACAAAGCCCAGCCGGCTTAGTGCGGGTGATGCCATCGTGGAGGGCGTCTTCCACTAAATCGGCTAAGGCCACCATGAAGTCTTCGTCAATGCCTGGCGTTGGAACGCGGATGTACACGAAGTTCGCTTCTTCGGCCGTGGCCATCGCCTCAGTATCCAGATCCCAGAGCACTTCCATGTGATCGCTGATGAAGCCGATGGGCACCACGACCACCGCAGTTGTCTTGCCTTCCACGGCTAGCTGGCGAATCGCATCATTGATGTCTGGCTCAAGCCAAGGATCTGATGGACGTCCGCTGCGTGATTGAAACACCAGTTGGAAGGGTGGGTGCAGTACTGAACTTATGCCCACCATCTTCATGACGTCGTTCATGACTTCAACATGTTGGCGTACGTATTCACCTGGTGCTTCATGCGGTTCCGGGCCAGAGGTGAGCGCGGAGTCTGTTGGGATTGAATGGGTAGTGAACAGCACCTGAATCGCATCGATCATGTGTTTTTCGCTCAAGAGATACTGCAAAGAGTCCAACAGCACTTCAACACTACGCGTGCGAAAGCCAAGTCGATTGCTATAAGGATGCGCCATAGAGATGGACATGTCGGTGATACCTAAGTCGGCTTGAGCCGCAGCGATATTCTCACGATATTGGCGGCAGCCACTATAAGAGGAGTAGGCGCTAGTGCTGATGACGAGCACATTTTTTCGTTCGTCGGCTTGCATATCTGTCAGGGCATCGGAGAAGTACGGCTTCCAGTTGCGGTTGCCCCAATAAATAGGCAGAGACACTTCGCGATTACGGAGCTCGTGTCGCAATTCATCAATCAGAGCAATGTTTTGCTGGTTAATCGGACTGATGCCACCGAAGCGAAAGTAATGCTGACCTACTACTTCGAGACGTTCTCGCGGAATATTGCGCCCGGCCGTCACATTTTCTAAGAAAGGAATGACATCATCAGGGCCTTCTGGTCCACCAAATGATGCGAGCAGGATCGCGTCGTAGTTCATGCGAGGCTGGCAACCCAAGTGGCGGCATCAACTCGACGACCGGTGAAGAAGGGGATTTCCTCGCGCACATGCAGCCGGGCCTTAGCTGAACGCAAGGTACGCATCATGTCGACAATTTCATCGAGGTCATCAGATTCCAACGCTAGCAACCACTCGTAATCGCCAAGCGCGAATGCAGCAACGGTGTTAGACAAGATGCCGCCGTAATCGCGTCCCATCATTCCGTGCTCGAACAACATTTCACGGCGCTCATCATCAGGCAGCAAATACCACTCGTATGACCGCACGAATGGGTAAACAGAGACCCAATCCTTTGGTTCTTTGCCGAGCATGAAAGAAGGTACGTGCGACTTATTGAATTCAGCTGGGCGGTGCATGCCCATGCCAGACCAGGTCATTTCAAGGGACTGCCCGAGTTCGCTCTGGCGAAGTTCACGCAAAGCCTGCTGAATCATGTCTGCGGTTGGCGCGTGGAGCCAGGTCATCACGTCAGCATCAGCACGCAGCCCGGAAACGTCGTAAAGACCGCGAACAGTGATATCGCGCTTAGCCCAACTCGCAAGCAGGTCGTTAAATTCGCCTAGGGATGTCTCACTCGGGCCAAAAATGCGTTTAAACGTGGTCCAGCAGGTGTAACGAATAGTTTCGTTCGCTTCGCGAGCGGTGAGCTTTGGCTCAGAGGCAATTCTGACATCAGAGGTGGTCATGGGCTCAGTTTCTCACCTAGGAGATGGCGGCGTGCGCTTGGCTGACCGTGCCAGCAAGTCCGTTGCCAGCAAGTCCGGCAATGGCAAGAGAAAGACCTTCTATTGAGGCAGCGGCAGCCTTGAGTTCTGACACATTGACGCGATGACCAACGCGAGGATGCAGCAACGATCCAGTCCAGCGAGCGAGGTGAGCTTGGTCAAAGGCTGGCATCGAAGTGCCAAGTAAGAGTTCTAGATCTGCGTGAGCGATCGTTGCGAGATCAGCTAGGTCTTCATTGATCACGCCATCGCGCCCGTACGAAAGTCGAACTATGTGGCGACCAGGGCCATAAGCCTCGCGGATCCATTCCCATTTCGCGGACGCGTGCGTGATGGCCTTGGCGTGGATGCTGGGAGTGCTGGGGGCAATCAATGCACCAGAACCAAGTGGATCTTCGTCCAACACATCAGAACTAATCAGTCCAGCAAATACCACTACGTCACCGACATATAGCCTCGATAACGGTTGGTGAATTGATGGAAGAGACGTAAGCACACGCGCTGCATTTTTTGCATCGAGAGCAACAACAACGTGATCTCCAAGAAATTCTTTGTTTGAGGTTGTTACTTCCCAACTGCTTTGACCGGAACTTTCGGCTTTGCTGATGTTGTGCACTGGAGTGTTCAGAAAAAGTTCAACGTTTGGCGCTTCTTGCAGTTCTTGCACAAGGGCATCAACCAGATTCGACATACCGCCAACTAAGCCATTAACTGCCGCGCCTGGAACACCAGAGGACGCTCGGATCGCTGCAGCAGCCTTCGAAAGCCCGCCGTATTTCGTTGTTGCTGCAGTGATGCCCGGCATGATCGCTTCGGCTTCTGCCAGATCGGGGTGGAGTGCGTGTACGCCACCAACAACAGGCGTCGCGATGTAATCAGTGACCTGATCGCCGAGGCGTTGGCGAATGAGTGCACCCAGCGTGATCTGGGGATCCCAGCTCTCAGGCACAGGAAGTTCGTCGAGTTGTGCAGCTTTGGTTGCTTCCTCGATGCCGATGATGGCAACGACATCGTCGGCTAACGGGTTTGTTGGAATGCCAAGCAAAGCGTGAGGCATAGGAAACGTTCCTTGCGGCACGATCAATCGTGAATCTGAACGCCGCGGTGCGACAACTCGATCGACAAGGCCAAGCTCTTTAATGAGATCAAGCGTTTCTGGCCGAGCAACAGCGAAAGCTTCCGCTCCGACGTCAACCGTTACGCCACCAAGTGTTTTTCCTTGAAGAGCTCCACCGAATCGATCACTTGCTTCAATCACGCACACTGATTTGCCTTGCTGTGCAGCTTTTCGTGCAGAAACCAAGCCGCTGATTCCGCCACCAACGATGATGACATCAAAACGGACTGGCATGTGCTCAGCCTTCCTCGTGTACGAGGGCAACCATGCGAGTAAGAACATCTGGATCGGTGTCTGGTGGTACTCCATGACCTAAATTCACGACATGACCAGGAGCCGAAAGTCCGCGCTGTAAGACGTCGCGCACATTTGCTGCCAACGCGTCCCATGGGCCGCTCAACAATTCAGGATCGATGTTTCCTTGCAGGGGAGTAGTTCCACCCAGCAGTTCATTGGCCACATCAAGCGGCGTGAATTGATCTACGCCGACAACGGTTGCGCCGACATCGCGCATGGCAACGAGCAAGTGACCGGTCTTGGTGCCGAAATGAACGCGAGGCACGGGCAGGTCATCAACCATGCTCATGACTTTTGCGGAATGTGGTGCAACGAAGGTGAGGTACTCATCAAGGGTGAGCGCGCCAGCCCAAGAGTCAAAGAGTTGTAGCGCGCTGGCACCTGCGAACGCCTGAGCTCGTAAGAACGTGCCCGTAACTTGAGAAACCCAAGAAAGTAGTGCATGCCAAGTTTCAGGATCATCACGCATGAGCGCTTTGGTATGCAGATATTCCCGAGATGGGCGACCTTCGACGAGGTAGGAAGCCAAGGTGAAAGGTGCACCCGCAAACCCAATAAGTGGCGTGCTACCCAGTTCTGCGGTGACGATGCCGATGGCATCGATGATTGGGGTGAGCGCGCTTGGATCCAGGGCTGGAAGGTTACGCACCTGATCGGCGGTGCGAATTGCTTCACCCATCACCGGTCCAACCCCAGCCACGATGTCCACGTCAATCCCAGCCAACTTAAGCGGGATCACGATGTCGCTGAAGAAAATCGCAGCGTCCACCTTGTGGCGACGAACGGGCTGCAACGTGATTTCGGCTGCCATATCCGGCCGCAGACAAGAATCGAGCATGGCCGTGCCTTCGCGAAGAGCCCGATATTCAGGCAGGGAACGGCCGGCTTGGCGCATCATCCAGATCGGTCGGGTGGTTGGGCGACCGCCGCGGTACGCGGTGATGAGCGGGGAATCAGCTGTTTTGCCAGAAATCAGGGGGTGCTGCGGCGGTAGAACGTCCGATGCGGTCATGGGTTCAACTTAGTAGAGACGATGGTCACTCGCCTTGGGGAGAGGGAGAGGGGCCTCATAGTCGTAGAATCTCCCCATGGTCATGGTGATGCTTGGTGCAAACCACCATGACGTCACCCTCGACGAGGTAAGCCGGTTAGCACTAGCTAGCGACGGCCTTGCTTCAAGGCTCACAGCAGGCAGTCCAGACATCAACGGTGCGGTGGTTCTTTCGACCTGTAATCGCTTCGAAATTTACCTTGATCTAGAACGCTTCCACGATGCTGTTGATCTCACGACCACCTCGGTGGCACTCGCAGCAGGTCTAGATCAAGAGTTCGTTGTTGACGCGATGCGTGTGGTCGTCGGCACGGCTGTTGGGCAGCATCTTTTTTCGGTCGCATCCGGACTTGAATCCATGGTCGTCGGCGAAGATGAAATTGCGGGCCAAGTTCGCCAAGCACTTGCGACTGCGCAGTTTGAAGGTACAACATCACCAACTCTTGAACGCCTAATGCAACGGGCTCTTGCAACTTCAAAGGCAGTAACGAGTTCAACCGGGCTTGGGGCGGCAGGACGTTCAATAGTCAGCGTCGGTTTGGATATTGCTGAACAGCGTTACGGAGCACTTGCCGGACGTCGCGCACTCGTTCTTGGCACTGGTTCCTACGCAAGAGTTGTAACCTCTGCATTACAAAAACTTGGTTGCGCTGACATTCATGTCTATTCATCTACCGGCCGCGCTCATCAATTCGCAGTGAATCGTGAAGTAACCGCGGTGGGACCGGATGATTTGATAAACGCCGTATCGAATGCAGACGTCATCGCAGCATGTAGTGGGGCTGCAGAGTTCCTGCTGAATCGCGCCCTTATGGAGGCAGCGCAGCAATCGCGTGGAATAGATGGTTTCCCAGTGGTACCAATCATTGACTTAGCTCTCTCGCCTGACGTAGCCCCTGATGTATTCGATTTCCTTGGTGCCGATGTCATTAACCTGGACGTTATTCGTCAGTTTGCTCCCCGCGAGCATTCGTCGGCAATCCTTGAAGCTCAAGACATCGTGTTACAGGCAGTTTCGGAATTTGAATTACACGAATCTGGCCGGACTGCGGATCACGCAGTAGTTGCAATGCGAGCACACGTCATGGGCATTATCAATGAAGAGCTTGAACGCATTCGTGGCCGAGTAGATGCAGAAACGGCTGAAGAAGTCGCAAAGGCACTGCATAGAGTGTCGAACTCCATTTTACATACGCCTTCAGTTCGAGCACAAGAACTTGCCCGTACAGGTGATTTCGCTGATTACCAAAAAGCTATTCACACGCTCTTTGGTATTGAACTCGATGCCCGAGCTTAATCCGATCAGGCTAGGCACGCGTGCGAGCCTGCTTGCTCGAACACAATCGGCAACAGTCGGTGACGCACTGACAGCTCTCAGCGGTCGCGCATGGGAAGAAATTCTGGTTCACACACCAGGGGATGACACCACAACATCGTTGAACCAACCAGGAAACCCAGGACTTTTTGTCTCAACCCTTCGCACGGCACTACTCGCGGGCGAAGTTGATGTCATCGTCCATTCATTTAAAGACTTACCCAGCGCTTTAGAACCCGCAATCTCGCTCGCAGCAGTTCCTTTACGTGAAGATCCACGTGACGTATTGGTATGTCGCGACGGTTTAACGCTTGAAACGTTGCCGCCGGGCGCAAAAGTAGGCACGAGCTCGCCGCGTCGGGCCGCGATGTTGCTTGCTATTCGTCCTGACCTGCAAATCCAGCCTGTTCGCGGAAACATTGACACTCGAATGCGCAAAGCGATTGAAGGCGAAGTAGATGCTGTCGTACTTGCTTACGCAGGTATTGCTCGCATTGGTCGCACCGCAGTGATTAGTGAGATTCTTGATCCACTCGAAATCGTGCCGGCACCAGCACAGGGGGCGTTGGCGGTTGAATGCCGAACTGGCGATGACATCCTTGATTTGATTGCTCAATTGCAGGATCCGATTTCTAGGATTACAACAGCGGCAGAACGCGAAGTACTTGTTGGCATAAACGCGCAATGCTCAACGGCGATTGGTGCCTACGCGACTTTTAATGGCAGTGAGCTAGTCCTAACCGCAGAACTTTTTGATCGTCAAGAACGTTCGCGTGTGCACTTACGCGAAACCTTGCAGGTTGGCGATGTCATGCGTGCGCGTGCGCTGGGCCTTCGTGCAGCAGCGGATCTCCTGCGTCCAAGTGAGTTCAAGCCGGTTCTTCTCGTGCGAGCCAGTGATAACGAAGCTGACGCTGCTGCTTTGAAGTCGCTTGGAATTGCATCAATTTCTGATTCATATTTACAAATGACACAGTCTGAATCAGCGGCTGATGCATCGAGGTTGCTAGAGGCAATACGCACAGGCGTCGACTGGTTCGTCGTCACTTCGCAAATGGCCATTCCAAGTTGGGCAAATCTTGTTGGCCGCGAAGCACTTCAAGCGGCTTTCGTTTCCGCCAATCAAGGCGGCATGAAAATCGCAGTCGTTGGCGAGAAGACTGCAGAAACGGTACGAGCCCTTGGCGTAGAGGTTGATCTAGTTCCGCGAGAACAATCAGCGGCAGGACTCATTTCGGATATGCCACATCCAGTGGGCTCAGTTGTCTTTCCGCACGGCAGCATCGCGATGCGCGCTTTGCCAGATGGGTTAGTTGCCAGTGGAGCAGTCGTGCACGAAGGTGTGGTGTACGAAACCACTGTGGTTGCTCACGTACCTGTTTCAACTCTCCTGTTACAAGAAGGTCACATCGGTGCGCTCATTTTGCGATCACCAAGTGCGGCCAGAGCTGTGCATCAAAAGCTTGGCGGGGCTGCATCAGCTCCTGTTGTTGTTTCCGGGCCAACCACCGCGGTCGCGGCAACGGAATTGGGTTTCACTGTGGTTGGTATTTCTGAAAGTCCCGCGGCAGAAGACATGGCTGCAGCGATTCACCAATACTTAACTGCCTAATTTCTTTACATTTCGAATCTTTGTCATTAGTTACCCACATCTCCGCCCGTTGATGGTTGCCATCCACAGATGAAACTTCGCCATATTCATTGCCTATCCCGCTCCCGCATTGTTGCGACATCGAGAACACCCTCGATTCGCACCTGGGAGGTCCCATGCACGACATCACACTCACCGTCGTTGGTAACGTCATCAGTGACGTTTCCATGCGCTTTAGCTCCGCTGGTGATCCAGTGGCGTCCTTTCGGATCGCTTGCACACCCCGACGCTTTGATCGCACCACTGATCGTTGGGTAGATAGCGATACTCATTATTTTGGTGTCAGCTGTTGGAGAGACATTGCTTATAACGTTGTGCAATCAATAACGAAGGGAATGCCGGTGGTGGTTCATGGCCGCCTTCGATCTCGAGAAGTTGAGCGAGCCTGTGGCGAGGCCAGTCACAAGATGCATTACCAAGACATTGAGGCTCGCTCCGTGGGCCCAGATCTAGCCCGCGGCGTGGCTTCCTTTAATCGAGTGAAGCGGCAGGCAGTGGTGGAAAGCGAAGAACGCCTCATTGCCGACCTGCAGGGCGCAGCCTTGACTCTTGCCGAGGCCGATGGCATCCCGGAGGGCATCGACCCAGAAACTGGCGAGATCCTCGAGGACTACGCCCGAAGCGCGGCAGATCAGATGGATTCGGTCCCCGTCGGAGCCTGACGAATCTGCCGTGGACTCGGCCATAGCCGCGGGCCATTAGGCTCACCGGTTATGGCCGAGTTCATTTATACCCTCAGTAAGGCACGCAAGGCACATGGCGACAAGGTTGTTCTTGACGATGTGACCCTCTCTTTCTTACCTGGCGCCAAAATTGGTGTCGTTGGACCCAACGGGGCAGGTAAGTCCAGCCTCCTCAAGATCATGGCTGGCATGGATGACGTTTCCAATGGCGATGCCAAGCTTCACGAGGGCTTCACTGTGGGCTTCCTGCAGCAGGAGCCCAAGCTGGATGAGACCAAGACCGTCCTAGAAAACGTGCAAGACGGTGTGTCTGAGACCAAGGCCATGGTCGACCGCTTCAATGAGATCTCAGCAGAAATGGCAAACCCTGACGCTGACTTTGACACTTTGCTGGCCGAGATGGGCGTACTCCAAGAAGCCATCGATCACAAAAACGCCTGGGATCTTGATGCTCAACTAGAGCAGGCCATGGATGCCCTTCGTTGCCCAGCACCTGACTCTGAAATTGGCGTGCTTTCCGGTGGTGAGAAGCGCCGCGTGGCTCTGTGTCAGCTATTGCTTCGCCAGCCAGACCTTTTGCTCCTCGACGAACCAACCAACCACCTTGACGCCGAGAGTGTCAACTGGCTCGAACAGCATCTTGAAAAATATCCAGGCACCGTCATCGCGATCACGCACGATAGGTACTTCCTGGACAACGTTGCTGAATGGATTTTGGAACTCGACCGTGGTCGCGCCTATCCATATGAAGGTAACTACTCCACCTACCTGGAAACCAAGTCAACGCGTCTCAAAATAGAAGGCGCCAAAGACGTAAAGTTACAAAAGCGCCTGACCGATGAATTGTCATGGGTGCGCTCGAACGCGAAGGCTCGACAGACTAAAAGCCGCGCTCGTCTTGATCGCTACGAAGAAATGGCCGCAGAGGCCGATAAGGCACGCAAGTTGGATATGGAAGAAATTCAAATCCCACCTGGCCCCCGTTTGGGTTCGGTTGTTGTTGAAGCCAAGAACCTTACGAAAGCCTTCGGTGATCGCATTTTGATCGACAATCTTTCTTTCACCTTGCCGCGCAACGGCATCGTTGGCGTGATCGGTCCCAACGGTGTGGGTAAAACCACGCTGTTCAAGATGATCGTTGCGGCCGCGACAGGTGGTACAGATCCCGATGATCAGCCAACAACGGGCGAACTAAAAATCGGTGAAACAGTGAAGCTTTCCTACGTTGATCAGAACCGTGCCGGTTTGGATCCAGAAAAAAACGTCTGGGAAGTTGTCTCTGATGGAATGGACTGGATTAAGGTTGGCAACGTTGAAATGCCGTCTCGTGCCTATGTCTCGGTCTTTGGTTTCAAGGGTCCAGATCAGCAAAAAGCGTCAAAGGTGCTCTCGGGTGGTGAACGAAACCGACTGAACTTGGCGATGACCTTGAAAATGGGCGGCAACTTGCTGCTCCTCGACGAACCAACAAACGACCTTGATGTTGAAACTTTGGGATCTTTGGAAAACGCACTCCTTGAGTTCCCCGGATGTGCTGTGATTACCTCGCATGATCGCTGGTTCCTGGATCGCATCGCAACGCACATTCTCGCGTACGAAGGTGACTCCGAGTGGTTCTGGTACGAAGGAAACTTCGAGAGCTATGAGAAGAACAAGATTGAACGACTTGGTCTTGAGGCAGCTCGTCCGCATCGTGCGACCTACCGCAAACTCACCAGAGGCTAAATATGACTGTTGTAAGAATGATGATGCAGCGACGGATTGCTGATCTTGATGGCCAAGGTCATGTCAACAATGTGAAGTACAGCGAATACATTCAAGAAGCACGAATAAAGTTGAAGAATGCGGTCTTGGGTGAATTAGCACCGACGTTTTCTCAGGTCGTTGCCAAGATGGAAATCAATTACAAAGTTTCCTTATTGCACGGCTATGAAGCAGTGCCACTGGATGCTTGGGTTTCTCGAATCGGGAACAAGTCCTACGACATTTCATATGTGTTGTATGACGAACAGGGTCGTGTTTCACTTACGGCAATCGGCACGATGGTTGCAACGAGTGGTGGCAATTCGCAAGTTATCCCAGCGGATGTTCGGGCTGCGCTTGAATCGCATTTGGAAATTCCGGCCGGTTAACGTTGTAACTTCCGACAGAAGTTTGTGTTTTAGCTTTCGAACGGTGACGGACGATCGTCATAAATATTTTGCATGCCAAAAGCAGAACTAGCGAAATACTGCCAAAGTTCATCGCCGAGTTCTTGGGACAAGTCTTGTTCCTCCATTGACGCATGCATCAACACAAGCCATCGGTCGCGCGCGACTGAATCAATTTCGAAGGGCGCATGGCGCATACGAAGCCGTGGATGCCCTCGTACTTCGCCGTAGGTCGTCGGCCCGCCCCAATATTGCTCGAGGAACCAACGGAGTCGATCTTCGGCTGGACCAAGATCTTCTTCTGGATACATCGGCCGAAGGATGGGATCCGTGGCTATTCGTTGGTAGAACGAGTGCACAAGTGCACGGAAAAATACCTCGCCACCAAATTTTTCGTACAGGCTTGGTTCAGTGGTCATGAAGAGATTGTGTCGGATAGCTCGGTGAAGGCTTGAGCCTGCTTCACGATGCCGCGCGCCATCGGAGGAAATACAAAGGCGTGGAACGGGGCAACCATCCACCAATAACTGTGACCAGCAAGTCCACGTGGCCAAAACACGGCACGTTGGCGAAGAATTGAGCCGCCGTCTGGGCCTGGTTCCACCCGAAACTCCAGCCAAGCTTTGCCAGGCATTTTCATTTCTGCTCGTAGTCGAAGTACCTCCGGGTAAGTGCGTTCCTCCACCCGCCAGAAATCCAACGGTTCACCGGCGAAGACGAAGTTGGGGTCGCGTCGGCCACGGCGTAGTCCGACGCCACCAATTGCCTTGTCGAAGGCGCCGCGCACCCACCACAACAAATTGGCTGCGTACCAGCCGTTGTCGCCACCAATGCGTTCGACGGCTTTCCAGAGGTCTTCTGGTGTTGAGGTAGATTCCACAACTCGAATATCGTTGTAGAGCGTTCCGCCTGACCACGATGGATCGGTAGGCAGTGGCTCGCTGGGGGCACCTCTCATGCTTGCCCCACTCCAGCGCGTAGTGACTTTCATATCGCGAATACGGGTAAGCGCACGTGCAACGGCGTCAGCAAACGTGAGTAACCCGCCCGGAGGATCTGCGATGTACTGCTTGATGTCATCGTTTTGACACACAGACGGGTGTCGAAGTGAACGCACTAGTGGTCGAGCGATCGAGCGAGGTACGGGAGTCACTAAGTTCACCCAGTGGCTGGATAGCTGAGGCGAGAGCAAGTTAATTGGCAAAATAATGCGGCGGCGCAGTCCAGCAACTTTGGCATAAGTCTGCATCATGCCTTGGTATGTAAGGACATCTGGGCCACCGATATCAAATGATCGGCTGACTTCACGAGGCAGCGCAGCGCATTCAGTGAGGTAACGCAGCACATCGCGGATCGCAATTGGTTGTGTTTTCATTCGTACCCAACGCGGAGCAATCATCGCGGGCAAGCGTTCAGTGAGGTAACGCAGCATTTCAAACGACGCTGAACCCGAACCGATGATCACAGCGGCACGAAGCTCAATGGTTGGTATGCCACTCTTCCGTAGAGCTTGCCCAACGTGCACTCGCGAGCGCATGTGTGGAGACATTGATTCTTCGTTGAGCTCGGGAGCTAGGCCACCTAAGTAAATGATTTTTCCAACTTGTTGCTGAGCGGCAGCAAGCGAGAAGGTTTCAGCCATTTCAATTTCGGCTTCTTCAAGGTGTGGACCTTGCTGCAAAGAGTGCAGCAGGTAGTAGGCCACATCAACATCACTGAGTGCACCAGCGACAGCGGCGGCATCTGTTGCATCACCGGAGACGATCTCGACCTGGCTACTCCACGGAACGTCACGGAGTTTCTCCGGCGATCGAACCAAAACTCGAACGTCGTATCCCTTTGCCAACAGTTCGGGGATCAGTCGCCCGCCAACATATCCGGTAGCGCCAGTTACAAGGCAGCGTGTCATGACTAAAGACTAAGCCCGATCGTTCGACGCCCCATACACCCGATCAGTGAAACTTTCTCATCCCCAACGTTGAGGTAATCAGGCCAGCTGGATTGCTAGGACTTGGGTTTTGAATCTGCGTCCATCCCAGTCCACTTGGCCATGAATGCCAAGGTCTCGGCTGATTCCTCAATCGACTTACTCATTGACCGGGCTCCATGGCCAACGTTGCTTTCGGTGCGAAGCAAAATCGGGCGAGACCCGCTACTAGCGTGCTGCAAAGCGGCTGCCATTTTGCGCCCGTGCATCGGATCGGTGCGGGTGTCATTGTCGAATACCGCAATCATCGTGGCCGGGTAGTCAGTGCCCTCTTGGACACAGTGGTACGGGGAATAGTTGATCAACCAATTGAACTGCTCGGGATCAGCTGGGTCGCCATATTCAACAGTCCACGTCGGTCCAAGTTCTGAGGTGACATAGCGAACCATGTCGAGCAGTGGCGCCACGCAGACCACAGCATTGAAGAGCTGCGGTTGCTGTGTTATTGCGGCGCCAACAAGCAGCCCGCCGTTTGAACCACCATAAATAGCGAGTTGCTCTGGTGTGGTCCAACCCTGATCCGCAAGGTATTGCGCTGCCGCGTGGAAGTCGTCATACACATGTTGCTTCTTGTCCAGCATGCCATCGCGATGCCAATCTTCGCCTTCTTCGCCACCGCCGCGCAGACAAGCAACAGCCCAAACTCCGCCGGCTTCAACCCAAGCCAGAGTTGCTGCGGAGTAGCCAGGTGTCATGGAGATGCCGAAACCGCCATAGCCGTACAGAACTGTTGGTCGTGGGCGATCTGGCTTTGCGGTTGGGGAAATGATGAACATCCGCACTTCAGTTCCATCGCTGGATGTGTAGGTAACAAGGGAGGACTGAACCGCGGGAACTTCAACAGCTCCGGGAGGCGAGGCAAATAAGCTCACCTCGCGAGTGCGTGCGTCGTATTGGTACACGTGGGGCACTGTGACGTGATCGGTGTAAACAAACCAGATCACTGGGCCGCCATCGATGTGTTCGATTGGTCCGCTCGTGGAGCCAGCACCAGGAAGTGGCACCTCTTCGATGAAACTTCCGTCGTCAGCGCGATGGATCGCAAGTTCGCTCACACCATGACGAGTCTTAGCCACCATAACTAGCGGGATTTCAAGTTCATCGCCGTCAAGGACTGCGAAAGAGTCAAAAACCGCGTCGGGATCTTGTGCAATGAAATCAGTCCACTGCGAAAGGTCATTGGGGTTTGCAATTGCTAGGCGCGCTCGAGGTGCATCCAAGTCGGTAGTAACAAAAATGCGGCCATCGCGAGCAAAGGACAATGACGTTTGCGCGTCAACATCGCCCTGAATCAAAGTGAATGCCGGACGCTCTGCGCTACAGGTGCGCAGGTCTGCGACCCACAAGTCATTGCGAGGCTCTGTGCCTTCAGCGGCAGATACTTCAAGCCAACGGCCATCCAAACTCACATGAACGCCGTAGTAATTCGTCATGTTCATGCCGGCGCCGAACACGAGTATGTCTTCATCGCTGCCCACGTAGTGCAGGTACACCCGGCGATGGAAGTTCTGCTCTGACTCCGGTAGAAGTTCAGGCGCGATGCGACGTACGTAATAAAAAGCTTCGCCACCAACCAGCCAGGCGATAGGGGAGAAGCGGCAGCGATCAAGCGGGCCGTCGATCGTTTCTCCGGTGGCTACATCCATCACGTAGAGCACCGACTCTTCTGTGCCACCTTCAGAGATTTGATACGTGATGCGATCGCCTTCTTTTGACGGCTGCCAGCCGTCAAGAGTGGTCAGGCCGGCTGGATCGAGCACCATCGGATCGATGAGTACTCGTTCAACCCCGTTTTCGCTTACCAAGAGCGATGCAAATTGTTCGCCAGGGCTGCGGCGCATGAAGAAGGTTCGTTCGCCGCGGTAGTAAGGCGGCGAAATGGTGCCCGCGCCCAAGAGTTGCTGCATGCGTTCAGCAAACCCATCACGCGATTGCCACGTTGAGCGCTCCGCGTCCATCAGCTCACCCTGCCCGGCAACCCAACTGGAGGTCTGGGGACTGTCAGCAGTTTCTAGCCAGCGGTAGGGGTCAGGTACGACCGTGCCGTGGTAGTTATCGGCTACATCTGATCGAGCGGCGCTTGGGTACGTAGGAGTCGTCACTGACTCACCATAGGCTGAACCCGTGGCTTCCTTGCATGACCTCTCGGCTCTTGAGCAGGCGCGGGCAATTGCCCGACGCGAGGTTTCCTCTCTGGAACTGGCAAATCACTACCTTGAGCGCTCTGATCAGCTCGATGCCACTGTTGGCGCCTTTGCGATTCGCACTCCTGATCAGGCGCGAGCACAGGCGGCGCAGGCTGATGATCAGCGAGATCGAGTGGGCCTTTCCCCCTTGCACGGAGTCGTGATTCCACCCAAAGATCTGGACGCGTGGGCTGGTGTGGAATGTCGTTTGGGGTCAGCGGCCTTCCACTTCATCCCAGAATTTGATGATTATGTGGTGACCCGCATGAAAGAAGCAGCTTTCGTATTTACGGGTAAAACCAACACCCCAGAATTTGGTCTGCCGTCCTATACCGAACCCGATGTGGCGCCGCCGGCTAGAACACCCTTTGATTTATCCCGCACTGCGGGCGGTTCAAGCGGAGGTGCGGCAACAGCAGTCGCCTCCGGATTAGCTGCAGCGGCTGTGGGATCAGACGGTGGCGGATCCATCCGGATCCCAGCGAGTTGTTGTGGGTTAGTCGGTCTCAAGCCCAGCCGCGGGCGCGTCTCCAACGGCCCGGCCGGCGAGGGTCT
>CAFBMC010000030.1_pt1 | contig 15893 bp, 14 predicted proteins | sample 7268441 | NCBI WGS metagenome assembly CAFBMC01 (sample SAMEA6814051, study PRJEB35770) | freshwater metagenome | biome: Freshwater; feature: Freshwater reservoir; material: water | place: Czech Republic | collected 2017-05-23 | depth 30m m | reverse complement strand
TCGCGCACGAAACTCAGCGCACGATTGATCAGGCTGTCGAACTCTGGGCCATGATTGATCGCCCTAATCTCCTCATCAAAATCCCGGCCACCCTTGCCGGACTCGAGGCAATCACCGAAACGATCAGCCACGGCATCAGCGTCAACGTCACTCTTATATTTTCGATCGAACGCTATGCGCTAGTCATCCAGGCTTATGAAGACGGTCTGCGCAAAGCAGCTCATCGAGGAATCGATCTTTCGCAGATTCATTCCGTCGCATCGTTTTTCGTTAGCCGGGTTGACACCGATGTCGACAAGAAGCTCGACGCCCTAGGTACAGAACAAGCCGCCGGTTTACGTGGCAAAGCAGCACTTGCCAATGCGCGCATGGCTTGGAATGTGTATCAAGATCGCATCGCTCGTGACGAATGGGCATCTCTACTTGCGCTTGGGGCAAACGCCCAGCGTCCGCTCTGGGCTTCCACCGGAGTCAAGGATCCTGCTTATGACGACACAAGATATGTCATGGATCTCGCAGTTCGGGGATGCGTCAACACCATGCCTGAGGGAACCCTCAACGCTGTTGCAGACCATGGGGTTTTTCAAGGCGACACGGTTACCGGAACAGGTGCGTCCTCCGCAGCAATTTGGCAGTCGCTATCCGAATTGGGCATCGAACAAGCCGCCGTTTGTGAATATCTCGAGCAAGACGGAGTAAAGAAATTCATTGATGCGTGGGAAAACCTTCGCGCAACAGTGCAAACCGCCATGGATCAGATCTCCTAACCCCGGACAGTGATGACAAATCCCCTTCGCAATTCAATAGATCAACGACTTCCTCGCATCGCTGGCCCATGCGGATTAGTACTTTTCGGCGTCACTGGCGACCTCGCCCGAAAAAAGGTGATGCCCGCAATCTACGACCTTGCAAACCGAGGCTTTTTGCCTCCCGGATTCTCACTCGTTGGGTTCGCTCGCCGAGATTGGGCGGATGAGGATTTCGCCCAGGTTGTGCATGACGCAGTTCGAGAGCATTCCCGCACCCCGTTTCGCGAGGAAACATGGCAACAACTATGCGAAGGCATTCGTTTTGTCACCGGTGATTTAGACGATCCAGCAGCTTACGACGAACTATCGCGTGTCGTAGCCGACCTAGATGAGAAGCGCGGTACCGGTGGAAATCATGCGTTCTACCTATCAATTCCGCCCGGACTCTTTCCAGTGGTACTCGAACATCTAAAAAGCTCAGGGCTAGCTCAAGATAAACCTGAGTCTTGGCGCAGAGTGGTTATCGAAAAACCATTTGGCCACGATCTTAAGAGTGCCCAAGAATTAAATGATCTGGTTGGCACAGTTTTCGACACAGGTTCAGTGTTTCGCATTGATCATTACCTTGGAAAAGAGACCGTTCAAAACATCATGGCTGTTCGGTTTGCCAATGCAATGTTTGAGCCTCTATGGAACAGCAACTACGTCGATAATGTGCAGATTACGATGGCTGAAGATATCGGCATTGCGGGGCGAGCCGGTTATTACGACGGTATAGGTGCAGCCAGGGACGTCATCCAAAATCACTTACTACAGCTCTTGGCACTCACTGCTATGGAGGAGCCACTCAACTTCAACGCAGCGGAAGTTCGAGCAGAGAAAGAGAAGGTCCTTTCTGCCGTTCGCCTTCCAAAGGATTTGGCGCTACACACCACACGAGGCCAATACGCCCAAGGATGGCAAGGTGGAATTCCTGTCTCCGGTTACTTACAAGAAGACGGCATTGATCCCAATTCAATAACGGAAACATTCGCAGCGATGCGAGTTGATATTGATAACAGGCGTTGGGCTGGCGTGCCGTTTTACCTGCGCACCGGCAAGCGGCTCGGTCGTCGGGTTACCGAAGTAGCCGTTATCTTTAAGCGCGCGCCACACCTGCCCTTCTCTGTTGATGCAGTGCAGGAACTAGGCAACAACGCATTAGTGTTCAGAATTCAGCCAGACGAGGGGATTACGGTTCGCTTTGGTTCCAAGGTTCCCGACACTTCACAAATTGAAGTGCGTGATGTAACGATGGACTTCCAATACGGCGAAACCTTCGTCGAGTCGAGCCCAGAAGCCTATGAACGTTTGATCCTTGACGTACTCATCGGCGATCCACCGCTATTCCCTCGACACGTTGAAGTGGAATTGGGCTGGAAAATTCTTGATCCAGTTCTGGACTTCTGGGCCACCCAGGGTCAGCCCGAGCAATACGTCTCTGGTGGCTGGGGACCTCATAGTCAATACGACATGTTGGCAAGAGATGGCAGAACTTGGAGGCGACCATGATTCGGCTAGAAGACACAAGCGGTGGCGCAGTTGCGGCAGCCATCAATGCGGAGCGTCATCGGTTGGGATCACCTGCCACAGGGATGGTGTTGACTTTGCTGATTTTGGCGGACGAGGACACCCAAGCTGATGCCACAGACGCAGCAGTAGCTACTGCTCGCCAGCACCCGATGCGCATTATTACTTTGATCCCTCGTCCCGATGCCCGCGTCACCCAACTCGATGCTGAAATCCGCGTGGGTGGCGACGATGGGCCGGGGGAAGTTGCCATTCTTCGACTGCGTGGTGAACTTTCGAACTACCCAAACTCCGTTGCAGTGCCACTCCTTTTGCCTGACACCCCCGTTGTCGCGTATTGGCCCGGTGATTCCCCTGATGTTCCCCTTGAAAGTTTGATCGGTCGTCACGCTCAGCGTCGGATAACGGATGCTTCAAGCTTTTCGGATCCCTATGACGGCCTGCGCATCCGAAAAGCAGGTTATATACCTGGCGATACTGACCTTGCTTGGGCTCGGTGCACACAATGGCGTTCCGTTGTGGCAGCGATTTTTGATGCTCCTATGTCAAATGTTCATCACATTAGGGTTTCGGGTGAACGAAATAATCCAAGCGTGATTCTCATGGGAGCTTGGCTCAGCCAAAGCCTGGGTGCCTCAGTAGAAACTGTCTGGGATGACACGATTGCCATTTCTGGGATTGAATTAGACATGGACGATGGCATGCTCTCGGTAACCCGAGTCGATCAAAAAACTGCGAACATCAAACGGCCGAACTTGGCTGATCAGCTGGTGAGTTTGCCGCGTCGTTCAACTTCAGCCTTACTCGCCGAAGAGTTGCGACGCCTAGATCCCGATGACATGTACGGGCAGGTCATCTCGAAGTTGGAATTATGACAAGCCCAGAACTCGTTCGTTATTTCGATGCTGATGAATTAGCGGAAGCCACCGCGGGTCGATTAGTTGCAGCGATCGTTGAAGCACAGGAACAACGTGAATGTGCGCATGTTGTACTGACGGGCGGCGGTATTGGTATTGCTGTTCTTGCTGCACTCAGCGCTAGCCCTGCAGTCTTAGCAATTGACTGGCATCGCATTCACCTTTGGTGGGGTGACGAGCGATACTTGCCGACAGGAAACGTGGAACGTAACGACACATCTGCCCATCATGTTCTCATTGATCAACTTGCGATTCCCCGCGATCACGTGCACTCCATCAATGGACCTGACCGTAGTGAATCACCAGAGTTATCTGCTCAACATTATGAAGATGCATTGCTCGACGTGGGCAACGGATTTGTACCAACCTTTGATGTTGTTTTGCTCGGCATCGGGCCTGATGCGCATGTAGCTTCACTATTTCCTGAACATCCGCAAACGCATGATGATCGCATTGCCGTCGCCGTTCATAATTCACCTAAGCCACCTGCGACCCGAGTCACTATGACTTTTCCAACACTGAATAACTCGCGTCAGGCGTGGATATTGGCTTCTGGCGAAAGTAAAGCGACGGCAGTTCGTTTAGCTCTTGACCCAGTTGCTGGTCCCCGCCAAATTCCTGCAAGCGGTATCAAAGCCCAGCACACGCTGTTCCTCGTGGACGGCGATGCAACAAAAGAACTCCCGGCCGACTTTGGTCGACCGGGAGCGTAAAGATTGTGGTTTAAACTTAAATAACTTTTCCACGAAGTTTGCTGAGTGCTTCATCGAGGATCGCAGCGCCATCCACATCTGAGCGACGTTCTTTCACATAAGCCAAGTGTGTCTTGTAAGGCTCCACCTTTGGTGGTGCAGGTGGGTTTTCCTTGTCCTTGCCCGCAGGCAATCCGCAACGTGGGCAGTCCCATTCTTCTGGGATTGCCGCATCCGAAGCGAAACTTGGCTTTGATTCATGCTTACGCGAGCACCAAAAAGAAACCCAAATACGCGGCGCAGCTTCACCACGCTCTGCTTCGCCCATTGGACCTGCGCCTACGCGACTGCCACGAATAGCACTTCCACCAGCCATGTTTATCCTCCTACTAGATTCGCGACGGCTTTAGACGCCGGTGCGAATGAGCAGACCAACGCCAACGATTGACGCAGCCCAAATAAGTCCAATTGCCACAGTGATGCGGTCCAGATTCCGCTCAGCTACTGACGAACCGCCAACTGAGGAACCCACTCCGCCACCGAAAAGGTTGGAAAGTCCGCCACCTTTGCCTCGGTGCAGCAAAATAAGCACGATCAGCAGCAGGCTGCAAATGATCAGCACAACAGCAAGTGCAATCGTGACAATGGTGAGCAAGGCAGACTCCGTATCAGTGTGAAAAAATCAGTATAGATCAGGCGAGCAACTCAGTGAGCAAGTTCAGCTGGGTGCAGCCGATAACGGACGATTCCGACGAAATCATCGGGATCCAAGCTAGCCCCACCCACGAGCACTCCATCAACATCAATCTGAGCCATAATTCCGGCGATATTGGAACTCTTGACCGACCCGCCATAGAGGATTCGGGTTCCTGCAGCCGTTCCGGCGCCATGAATCTCGCCAATGCGCACTCTGATCGCACGGCAGACTTCTTGAGCATCGCCTGGTGTCGCAACCTCACCTGTGCCAATGGCCCAGACGGGTTCATAAGCAACTACAAGTCCGGCCACCTCTTCGGCGGTCAAATCGGCTAATGAACCTTCGAGTTGGGCTAGTACATATGGCACCTGCTCCCCTGCCTTGCGAATGTCTAGGCCTTCGCCAATACACACAATCGGGGTGATCTCATCGCGTAACGCTGCACGCGCCTTCGCGTTCACTAATGCGTCAGTTTCAGCGTGGTATTCGCGGCGCTCGCTATGACCCACAGTGACGTAGGCGCACCCCAACTTGGCGAGCATCAATGAAGAGATCTCGCCCGTGTAAGCCCCTGATACGTGCGCAGAAATATCCTGGGCTCCATATTCAATGTCGTACTTATCGCCTTCAATGAGGGTCTGCACTGAGCGAATATCAGTGAAAGGTGGCAAAACGACAACATCAACTGCAGCAAAATCCGCCTCGTTGAGCGTGAATGCCAGCTTTTGCACTAAAGAGAGCGCCTCAAAATGATTGAGGTTCATCTTCCAGTTACCAGCGATCAGCGGTTTGCGCTCGTTCTTTGCCATGGCTATTTCCCTTCCAGGACGGTAAGACCGGGGAGTTCTTTACCCTCCAGGAATTCCAAACTTGCGCCACCACCAGTGCTGATGTGTGAAAACGCAGCTTCATCAAGATGCAGCAACCGAATAGCTGCGGCCGAGTCGCCGCCACCAACCACCGTCATCGCGTTACTTGCAATCATCGCCTCGGCAACTCCTCGAGTTCCGCCGGCAAACGGTGCCATTTCGAAAACGCCCATAGGTCCATTCCAGACCACGGTGCCCGCCTCGGCGATCCGACTAGCAAACAGTGCAGTTGTTCCTGGCCCGATATCAAGACCCTTCCAACCGTCAGGAATCTTGTCTGCTGCAACGACCTGAGTATTTGCGGTTGCCGAGAAATCATCGGCCACAACAACGTCAACCGGAATCATGAGTTCGACTCCTGCAGCTTTCGCCTGCTCGATGAAGCCTTGGACTGTTGAAATTTGATCCGCTTCAAGAAGTGAATCGCCCACACCATGCCCCAGAGCTGCCAAGAAAGTGAAAGCCATCCCGCCACCAATGAGTAGGCGATCGACGCGACCAATCAGATTCCCGATAACGCCCAACTTATCGCTCACCTTTGAACCACCAAGGATGACGACATATGGACGAGCAGGTTCTGCAAGCAAAGCGCCAAAGACTGATGCTTCCTTGTGCACCAAGCGTCCGGCAGCATTTGGCAGCAGCTTTGCGACATCGGTTACAGACGCTTGCTCACGATGAACAACGCCGAAACCTTCCGACACATACACATCTGCGAGCGAGGCGAGTTCACTAGCAAGTGCTGCGCGTTCGGCGACAATCTTGCTTGTTTCACGCGCATCGAAGCGGATATTTTCCAGCAGCAAAACTTCACCTGGTTGCAGATTTGCTGCAGCAACTGTTGCTTGTGGTCCGGTGATATCTGCACCTAAGACAACGGGTGTTCCCAACAGTTCGCCAAGACGCACAGCCACAGGCGCCAGGCTTAAGCCAGCAACTGCTTCACCTTTGGGTCGTCCAAGGTGCGCGACAACCACGATTTTTGCGCCTTGTTCGCGCAGATACATCAGCGTGGGAATCGCTGCCTTGATGCGGCCATCGTCAGTAATCACCTTGCCATTAACACCATCAGCCAAAGGCACATTGAAATCGGTGCGAACCAACACGGTTCGCCCGGCGACCTCTAGGTCGTCGAGTGACTTCATCGCGAGCGCCTAGAGCTTTGAACCGACGAGCGACGTAATGTCGATAAGGCGATTTGAGTAGCCCCACTCGTTGTCGTACCAGCCAACAACCTTGACCATGTTGCCGTTGGCGTAAGTCAGGCCAGAGTCAAAGATGCAAGAAGCTGGATCCGTGACGATGTCAGTAGAAACGATTGGATCTTCGGTGTACTTGAGGTAACCCTTAAGTTCGCCCTCTGCTGCTGCCTTGACTACGGCATTGATCTCTTCTTTTGTTGCTGGGGTGCGCAATTCAACGGTGAGGTCTGTTGCTGAACCTGTTGGCACTGGTACGCGCATTGCGAATCCATCGAGCTTGCCCTTGAGGTGCGGCATGACCAAACCAATCGCCTTAGCAGCACCTGTCGTTGTGGGAATCATGTTCAGTGCTGCAGCACGTGCGCGACGAAGATCGCTGTGTGGGAAATCAAGAATCTTCTGATCGTTCGTGTAGGCGTGAATCGTGGTCATCAAGCCACGCTCAATGCCGAAAGCATCATCAATCGCTTTAGCCATTGGCGCTAGGCAGTTGGTTGTGCAAGAAGCGTTAGAAATGATGTTGTGCTTTGCTGGGTCGTATTCCTTGTCATTCACACCCATCACGATCGTGATGTCTTCGCCCGTTGCAGGTGCGGAAATGATGACTTTCTTTGCACCAGCAGTGATGTGCTTGCCTGCATCTGCAGCGTTGGTGAAGAAACCTGTGGATTCGATCACGATGTCTGCGCCGACCTTGCCCCAAGGCAAGTCAGCGGGATCGCGCTCAGCAAAGATTGGAACGACCTTGCCGCCAACGGTGATCTGTCCTTCGCCAGCTTCAACTGGGATGCCTATGCGGCCCAGGATGCTGTCGTACTTCATCAAGTGAGCAAGTGTCTTGGTGTCGGTGAGATCGTTGATGCCAACAATCTCGATGTTCGCATCACTCTCAAGCAACGCGCGAAAGAAGTTGCGGCCAATGCGGCCAAATCCGTTGATGCCAACCTTGATCGTCACGTGTTTCTCCCAGATGTCGTCGCCCAATGTAAGCGTTTCCGAGGAAATCCTACCGAACTGCGCCAGCGAAAGAGACCCCGTGGTCCCTAGCTGCTGAACTCAGATCCCAAAGCAGACTCTGTGTCCGGAATGCCCAATTCTTGAGCACGCTTGTCGGCCAAGGCGAGGAGACGGCGAATCCGTCCGGCAATCGCGTCCTTGGTCATCGGCGGCTCAGCAAGTGCTCCGAGTTCTTCTAGGCTTGCTTGGCTGTGCTCGAGGCGCAGCCGGCCAGCGACCACCAAGTGATCAGGCACTTCATCGCCAAGAATCTCCATTGCACGCTGAACCCGTGCCCCGGCGGCAACTGCAGCTCGGGCCGAGCGGCGCAAGTTGGCGTCGTCGAAGTTTGCTAGTCGGTTGGCAGTGGCGCGCACCTCACGTCGCATCCGGCGTTCTTCCCAGGCCATCACTGATTCGTGCGCTCCGAGCCTGGTCAACATGGCACCGATGGCATCACCATCGCGAATGACTACCCGGTCTACGCCTCGTACTTCGCGTGATTTCGACGCAATATTTAAACGACGTGCGGCTCCAACGAGCGCTAGTGCTGCTTCAGGGCCCGGGCAGGTGATTTCAAGTGACGACGAGCGACCTGGCTCGGTGAGGGAACCATGCGCCAAGAAAGCGCCGCGCCAAGCTGCTTCACAGTCACACAAGGCCCCCGCAACGATTGCTGGTGGTAAGCCACGCACTGGGCGTCCTGCTCCATCAACCATGCCCGTTTGCCGAGCAAGTGCTTCGCCACCTTGCACGACGCGAACAACATAACGCGTCCCTTTTCGAATGCCGCTTGCTTGAACCACGGCGATTTCGCTCTCATGGCCGTAAATCTCCATGATGTCTTTTCTCAGGCGTCGAGCCGTTTGGCCGGCGTCCATTTCAGCTTCAATGACGATCTGGCCAGACACGATGTGAATGCCGCCACCAAACCGCAGCAGCGTGGAAACTTCGGCCTTTCGGCAACAAATTTTCGTGACTTCAACCCGGCTCAGTTCGTCTTTTACCGCCGCTGTCATTGCCATAAGGAAGCATCTTGCCATGAAACGCAGTCGGGCGTGTTGCCTACCCCAGAAGTGCAGTTCTAAAAGCCACGGCCAACCTGTCTGGGTCATGGGAGCCAGGATGCTCGCCTTTGCCGTATGCCACTTTCTCTAGAATGAGTTCCGCACCCAAATCCTTGCAAGCTCGACTCAAAGCAGCCAAGTCGTCTATGTGCCGCGGATCAGCAATAACGGCATCAAGACGAATTGCTGGGGCAACCGCTCGCAGGAAATCCAAATGTTCTGCCACGGGAATACCCGCTGTTTCAATGTCGTCATGCGGGGCCAGGTTCATTACCAAGATGCGCTTCGCTGGTGATTCAGTGATCGCCTTGGCAAGTTCTGGGATTAATAAATGAGGCAAGACCGAGGTAAACCACGAGCCTGGTCCCAAAATCACGACATCAGCTTCCCGAACAGCCTCGACTGCCTGCGGGCAAGCACCCGGTCGGCTCGGTTCAAGGCTGATGCTGACGACACTGCCTGGCGTGGATGCCACTTCGACCTGACCACGAACTTCGGTGATCACGTCAGGTGAGTGCGGGGTCACCCCACGTACTTGGGCCACGATTTCTAACGGCTCCAAACTGCACGGCAACACTCGTCCCTGTGCTTCAAGTAGCGCCCCGACCCATTCCAATCCAGCAACGGGGTCTCCGGTTTCTTCCCAGAGTGCCGTGATGAGCAGGTTTCCAAGCGAGTGCCCACTCAGTTCACCAACTCCACCGAAGCGATGCTGAATCACTCGTTGCCAGGTGCGACCCCATGTGTCGTCACCACACAGCGCGGCAAGCGCCATCCGCAAGTCACCAGGTGGCAGGATCCCGAATTCACCACGAAGCCGGCCACTTGAGCCACCATCGTCGGCAACCCCGACAACAGCGGTGATCTGGTCAGTCATGCGTCGAAGAGCAGTCAATGTTGCCGCTAATCCATGCCCTCCGCCGAGAGCAACAACCCTGGGTCCGGGTAGCGAAGGTCCGCCAAGTGCTACAGGTAACCGTTTCATTCTTTGCCTAAATCTCGGTGCACAACCAGAGTTTGGATGCCGGTGGCGCGCAGACGCCTAGCGATTTCAACTGCGGTTGCAACGCTTCGATGCTTACCGCCTGTACAGCCAATTGCAATAGTCACGTAACGCTTACCTTCGGATAGATAGCCAGGCCTCATCGTGTTCAAGAGTTCTTCATAGATTCGGAAAAACTCTTGTGCCGCTGGATTTTCAAGTACAACATCGGCAACGGCTGCATCAAGCCCCGACAGAGCGCGCAAATCCGGATTCCAATGTGGGTTGTCCAAAAATCGCATGTCGGCAACAAGATCAGCGTCAACTGGAATCCCATATTTGAACCCGAAAGACAAAACTGTTGCACGAAGTTCTGCTGGTGTCTCTGGCGCAAAAGCCGCCTCTACCTTGCGTCGCAGATCGTGCACGTTGAGATGGGAAGTGTCGACAACGACATCTGCTTCGGCACGAAGTTCGCCGAGCAAAATTCTCTCAGCTTGCAATCCATCAACGATGCGACTTTCACCCTGCAGTGGATGTGGTCGGCGCGAACTCTCAAACCGACGAACAAGAGATTCATCCGACGCCTCAAGAAACAGGGTGCGCAGTAGCACTTTCTTTGATTCAAGATCATCGAGCGCTGCTGCCAGAGCTTTAAACATCGAGCCACTTCGAACGTCTACTACCACTGCAACGCGATCGAGATCATTCGTTGTCGTGGCAATTTCAATAGCTTGCGCAAGTAACGATGGCGGCAGGTTGTCCATCACAAACCAGCCCAGGTCTTCGAGCGCACGAGCGGCTGTCGAACGACCAGCACCAGACATACCTGTCACGAGTGCAACCTCTAAGGGACGATCGGTCATGATGCCTCATTTCTAGGGTGCAGTCCGTCATGAATTTTGGCAGCAAGAGCCGGGCCAATGCCAGCGACCTGGGTGAGTTCAACTTCAGACGCAACTCTCAGCGCCTTCATCGTGCCGAAATGCTTCAGCAGCGCCTTTGCTTTTGCCTCGCCCAGCCCGGAGATATTGTCCAGAGCGCTGGTCTTCATCGCTTTACCCCTGCGTTTGCGATGGAAAGTGATTGCGAATCGATGAGACTCATCGCGCACCCGCTGCAATAAGTACAACCCCTCACTTGATCTTGGCAGAATCAAAGGATCGGGGTCATCAGGCAACCACACCTCTTCGAGCCGTTTAGCCAAACCGATCACAGGCACATCAGTCACACCAAGGGCCATCAAGGCATCCTGTGCTGCGCGGACTTGAGGTTGCCCGCCATCGATGACCAGTAAACCTGGTGGATACGCGAACTTCTTCTTCTCGCCAATGTGTTCGGTCGCAAGCGTGTCGTCTGCCGCACTCTCGCTAGTTTTAGAAAACCTGCGCGTCACCACTTCTGCAACTGAGGCAGTGTCATCTGCATGTGGGGTCTTGATAATGAAACTTCTGTAGTCGCTCTTCTTCGCCATACCATCTTCAAACACTACGAGTGAGGCAACCGTGTTTTCTCCCATCAAGGTGGAAATATCGATGCACTCAATGCGAAGTGGGGCCTCCGCCAGATTCAATGCTTCGCGGATCTCTTCGAGCGCGATTGACCGAGTCGTTAAATCGCTTGAGCGTTTCATTCGATGCGATTGCAAAGTGTGCGAGGCGTTTTTGAGCGCTGTCTCCATCAATGACTTTTTATCCCCACGAGCCGGCACGCGCAGATGCACAGGACCTTCGCGAACTTCACTCAGCCAGGCTTCAAGTGCGCTAGCTTCTTCAACTGATGCCGAGACCAAAATTTCGCGGGGAATATCTGTGATACCGGGCTCTGAATAAATGCGTTGAATGGCGCGGCCTACTACCTCCCCTGAAGTCAACTCTTCTGCCTTTTCAATAACAAAGCCACGTTCACCACGGATACGTCCACCGCGCACGTGGAATACCTGAACCCCTGCTTCCAGCGGATCTTCGGTCACTGCAATTAAGTCGGCATCAGTATCATCATTAAAAGCGACCGCGTTGCGTTCGGTTGATCTGCGCAGAGCACCGATGCGATCGCGAAGCCGTCCGGCTTCCTCGTAGCGCTCCCCCGATGCCGCATCACTCATTTGCAGTTCGAGTTGCTTAACAAAGCCCTCACCGTTGCCGGCCATAAAGGTGCAGAAATCTAGAACAATGCCGCGATGCTCGTCTTCTGAGACTTTGCCAACACAAGGTGCGCTGCATTTATCGATGTAGCCCAAAAGACATGGTCGACCGACTTGCTTGGCTCGACGAAAGACGCCATCACGGCACGAGCGCACTGGGAAAACTTTCAGCAGCTCATCAACCATTTCGCGTAGCGCCCAAGCATGCGCGTACGGACCAAAGTAACGCGTTCCTACTTTTTTCGCCTCACGCACAATCGCAACCCTTGGAAATGGATCCGAAAGGTTGAAAGATAAATACGGATAGGTTTTATCGTCACGGAACTTGACATTGAATCGTGGGTCGAATTCTTTGATCCACGCGTATTCAAGGGTGAGCGCTTCAACTTCAGTTCCTACTACGACCCAATCAACCTCTCGTGCGGTGGCAACCATGCTCGCCGTTCGCGGGTGCAATGTTGCAGGATCCTGAAAGTAGTTAGCCAGCCTAGATCGCAAGTTGAGCGCCTTGCCCACATAAATAATCCGACCGGTGGAATCACGAAATCGGTACACGCCTGGCTCAGTGGGGATCGTTCCCGTTGGCGGGCGTAGTGGCGATTCGTTTCCCATGCGAGTTAGACCAAAACGACGTTCGTACCCTGAACCGAAACGGCAGCCGCTGCCAAACCTTGTTCAGCTGGGCCAGCAATAACTGAGCCATCAACCGCTGAGAATCTGGAACCATGGCAAGGGCAGATGATTTCGTCTTTGGTCACAGAACCGACGAGACATCCAGCATGCGGACAAATCGCAGTGAAACCTTTGACCTCCCCAGCCTTGGGCTGAGTCACAACAACCGGTGGGTCGCTGATAACCACACCGCCACCAACAGGCACGTCGGCTACTGCCGCCAAGACTGTGCCAGTAGCGCCCACTGATGTGCCCCCGATCGCTGAATCAGCAGTTGCGGACGGTGCCACATCAGCCGATGATGAACATGCTGCGACCACTACTCCGACTGCCACGATGCCAGTTCCAGCCAAGACATTGCGACGATTTACTACACCGAATTCAGACATGTGATCTCCTTGAACGAAAGCCTAGGACTTACGACGCTTGGTGGGTGGCAGACTCGCGCTCGGCAACATTTGAGCCAAGAACGAACCTGTGTGACTAGCTTTGACCCCTGCGACGTCTTCGGGTGTGCCCTGGGCAACGACCGTGCCGCCGCCAGAACCACCTTCGGGTCCCATATCGATAACCCAGTCAGCAGTTTTGATCACATCAAGGTTGTGTTCAATTACGATGACAGAGTTGCCCTTGTCAACAAGTGAGTGCAAAACCCCAAGCAATTTACGAATATCTTCAAAGTGCAATCCAGTAGTCGGTTCATCAAGCACATAAATCGTGCGACCTGTTGAACGCTTTTGAAGTTCAGCCGCCAACTTGACTCGTTGAGCTTCACCGCCCGAAAGAGTGGGCGCAGATTGGCCGAGACGCACGTATCCCAGACCAACTTCAACCAACGTGGTGAGATGCCGTGAAATCGCGGGTACGGCTGCAAAGAATTCTTTCGCCTGTTCAATTGGCATATCCAACACATCGGCGATGCTCTTGCCCTTGAAATGAACTTCGAGAGTCTCGCGGTTGTAGCGATCTCCGTTACACACTTCGCAGGGTACGTAAACGTCAGGCAGGAAGTTCATCTCAATCTTGATCGTTCCATCACCAGAGCACGATTCGCAGCGCCCGCCCTTGACGTTAAATGAGAACCGCCCTTGAAGATATCCCCGAACCTTTGCCTCGGGAGTGTCAGCGAACAACTTGCGCACATGATCAAAGACGCCGGTGTATGTCGCTGGGTTACTTCGAGGGGTGCGACCAATTGGTGACTGATCGACGTGAACAACCTTGTCAACGTTTTCTAAGCCCGTGACTTTCTTATGCCGGCCAGGCACATGCCGTGACCCATTGAGATCACGAGCCAATACCGAATACAGCACGTCATTCACGAGTGTCGATTTTCCTGAACCACTGACACCCGTAACCGCCACGAGTTGACCAAGTGGGAAGTCAACCGTGACATTTTGGAGGTTATGTTCAGTGGCTCCATGTACGGTGATTTTGCGATCAGTGGATGGGCGACGCGTTTCAGGTATTTCAACCTTGCGCTTGCCCGTCAGGTACTGCCCGGTGATCGATTCCGGACTAGCAAGAAGATCTTCGACGGTCCCGCTGACCACAACTTGGCCGCCATGCTCGCCAGCACCTGGGCCAATATCGACCACCCAATCGGCCATCCGGATCGTGTCTTCATCGTGTTCGACGACGATCAAAGTGTTACCCAGATCGCGTAACCGAATGAGCGTGTCAATGAGTCGCCGGTTATCACGTTGATGCAATCCGATGCTTGGCTCATCCAGCACATACAGCACGCCTACGAGACCCGAACCAATTTGCGTGGCAAGGCGAATACGTTGAGCCTCACCACCTGCAAGTGTTCCAGCTGCGCGATCAAGGGATAAGTAGTGCAGTCCAACATCCACTAAGAATTGAAGGCGCTCATTTACTTCCTTCAGCACTCGCGTTGCGATTTTGGAATCTCTGGCCGACAACTTCAGACCCAAAAGCATCGATGCAGTTTCACCAATCGGCAAGGCTGCGACATCGGCAATTGAATGCCCGTTCACTGTTACACCAAGCGACAGGGGCTTGAGCCGGGAGCCATTACATGCGTGGCAAGGGACTTCGCGCATAAAACCTTCGAATCGTTCACGCGCGGAATCACTTTCCGTTTCCGAATGCCGACGAGCAACATAAGCAAGGGCGCCTTCAAAGCCAGTCGTGTACGAACGGGTTCTGCCGTAGCGATTGCGATATTTCACATGGACTTCAGCTTCGTGGCCATTCATAATTGCCTTGCGCGCCTTAGCCGGCAATTTTTCCCAAGGAGTGTCCATATCAATCGCGAGTTCTTCGCAAAGTGATTCAAGAAGGCGACGGAAATAATCAGAAACCAATCCCCCAGCCCACGGAGCAATCGCGCCCTCATTCAGCGTTGCACTTGGATCAGGCACGACAAGTTCAGCATCAACTTCGCGACGCGTGCCAAGCCCGGTGCACTCAGGGCAGGCACCAAAGGGAGAGTTAAATGAAAAGGATCGCGGTTCTAACTCTTCGAATGACAGTTCGTCTTTCGCGCAGGCAAGATGCTCACTGAAAATGCGTTCGCGATGTGGATCATCTTCCGCGAGATCAACAAAATCGAGAATCACCAAACCTGAAGCAAGCTTGAGCGCCGTTTCAACAGAGTCAGTGAGTCGACGACGCGAATCCGCCTTCACCGCTAGCCGGTCAACCACAACTTCAATCGAGTGCTTCTCTTGTTTCTTGAGTGTGGGAAGTTCATCCATCCCATAGACAATGCCGTCGACTCGAACTCGTGAGTAGCCCTGGGTTTGCAGGGTTCTGAATAGTTCGGAGTATTCGCCTTTTCGCTCGCGGATGACTGGAGCCAGCACCTGGAAGCGGGCGCCTTCGGTCAAACCCAGAACTTGATCAACAATCTGCTGAGGGCTTTGTCGCGAGATTTCATCTCCACACACCGGGCAATGGGGCTTGCCAATGCGCGCATAGAGCAAGCGCAGGTAGTCATAAACCTCAGTGATTGTGCCAACCGTCGAACGAGGGTTCTTGGAAGTTGATTTCTGATCAATCGAAACTGCGGGTGATAGACCTTCGATGAAATCAACATCGGGCTTGTCCATCTGCCCAAGAAACTGGCGGGCATAAGCAGACAGGCTCTCCACATAGCGTCGTTGGCCTTCAGCAAAAATCGTGTCAAAAGCTAGGCTGGATTTACCCGAACCAGATAGGCCAGTGAACACAATTAGTGCGTCACGCGGTAAATCTAGGGATACGTCCTTAAGGTTGTGCTCGCGGGCTCCGCGAATGACCAGACGGTCGTGCACGACGCCTCATCTCATTTTGTGGTGCAACGGACTTCTGAAGGGACAGAAAGAATGTAT
>CAFBMC010000028.1_pt1 | contig 16737 bp, 15 predicted proteins | sample 7268441 | NCBI WGS metagenome assembly CAFBMC01 (sample SAMEA6814051, study PRJEB35770) | freshwater metagenome | biome: Freshwater; feature: Freshwater reservoir; material: water | place: Czech Republic | collected 2017-05-23 | depth 30m m | reverse complement strand
GGTGTTGCAACCACACTCACCGAACGCGGCGTGCACGTCATCGGAGTTCCCAAGACGATCGATAACGATCTCAGTGGCACTGACTACACGTTCGGCTTTGACACTGCGGTAACAATCGCAACTGAAGCCATCGATCGCTTACACACCACAGCTGAATCCCATCACCGCATTTTGATCTGCGAAGTCATGGGTCGCCACGCTGGCTGGATCGCACTGCATGCAGGTATGGCAGGCGGAGCAAATGGCATTTTGATCCCAGAGGTTCCCTTTGATCTTGACGAAGTCGTGGGTTGGGTTGAGTCGAGATTTAAGGCCAGTTACGCACCGATCATCTGTGTGTCTGAAGGAGCTTTACCTGTTGGCGGCAACTTGGTGACTAAGGATCAGACGCTGGACTCATTTGGCCACGTGAAGTTGTCGGGAATTGGCGAGTGGCTTGCCACCGAAATTGAAGCGCGCACCGGACACGAAGCCCGAACCACAGTCCTGGGTCACGTGCAACGTGGTGGCAGTCCAACCCCATTTGATCGCGTCTTGGCGACCCGGTTTGGTCTCAATGCCATTGAAGCGGTCAAGGATGGCGACTGGGGCAAGATGGTGGCGCTGCAAGGCACCGACATCGTGCGAATTCCGCTAGAAGCAGCCACCGGAGTACTCAAAACCGTGCCGCTTGAGCGTTACATCGAAGCGTCAGCCTTCTTCGGGTAATCCCCAAGAAGGGGTTACGCGATCTTGCAATACCCTTACTCACATGACGGCTACCAATTCACAGAGCATTTCGGCGTTGCAATGGCCGGATTTGCCTGCTTATCAACAGCCGCCATGGCCTGACGCCGCTGAACTTGAAGCAGCAGTTGCTGAGTTGCGCACGCTTCCACCTCTGGTTTTTGCCGGTGAATGCGATCAGCTCCTTGCCAAGCTTGGTGCAGCAGCCCAGGGCAACGCTTTTGTACTCATGGGCGGAGATTGCGCCGAGACCTTCGAAGCCAACACTGCCGACTCGATTCGGGCCCGCTTACAAACGGTGCTGCAAATGGCAGTTGTGCTCACCTACGCAGCTTCTGTTCCTGTGGTGAAAATGGGTCGGATGGCTGGCCAGTACTTCAAGCCGCGTAGCAATCCCATGGAAACGCGTGATGGGGTCGAGCTGTACTCGTACTTTGGCGATGCCGTGAACTCCATCGAGTTCGAAGAAGCCGGACGACGCCCTGATGCCCATAACTTGGTCAAGGCTTACAACGCATCCAGTGCGGCGTTGAATTTGGTCCGGGCATTCACGCAAGGCGGCTACGCAGATCTTCGTCAGGTGCATTCCTGGAATCAAGATTTCGTGCGTGATTCCCAAGCAGGTGATCGTTATGAAGCGATGGCCGGAGATATTGATCGAGCCTTGTCATTCATGCAGGCATGTGGGGCAAACCCCGATGAATTCCAACGTGTCGATTTCTATGCGGCGCATGAAGCCTTATCTATCGACTATGAGCGCGCCTTAACTCGCATTGATTCCCGAACAGGTGATCCTTACGACGTTTCTGGCCACTTCGTTTGGATTGGTGAGCGCACACGTCAACTTGATGCCGCACATGTGCAATTCGCAGAAACAATTCACAATCCAGTGGGTGTCAAAGTCGGGCCGACAGCTACGCCGCAAGAAATACTTGAAATTGCAGAGCGGCTCAATCCCAATCGGATTCCCGGACGCTTGACATTCATTATTCGCATGGGCGCAGGAAAAGTTCGCACCGCGCTTCCAGCGATCGTTCAAGAGGTTCAAGACAGCGGAATTCCCGTGGTGTGGGTATGCGATCCAATGCATGGCAACACTCGCGAAGCCGCTTCTGGTCACAAGACTCGCTCTTTTGACGACATCATTGACGAGGTCAAAGGCTTTTTCGAAGTGCACCGCGCAATCGGCTCACATCCAGGAGGCATTCACATCGAACTCACAGGTGACGATGTCACTGAGTGTGTCGGTGGCACAGGTGGTGTCTTGGAAACAGGTCTCGGAGAGCGCTACGAAACTGCGTGCGATCCGCGACTCAATCGTGAGCAGAGCTTGGAGCTTGCGTTCCTCGTCGCTGACATGCTGATCGAGAAGTAGTTCATGCAGGTCGAGACCTTTGAGGTCTTCGATCGACCCTTCACGGTAACTGTGGTCGATGGCTTCGTTGTTCATGAGACCTTTGACCGAGTGCCGGGTGAACACGTAGGAATCCCGACAGATATCAGCTCTGCTATTGCTCGGTATCTGGCTGGTGATGTCAACTGCTTAACGGATATTCCAGTTTCGCAACTTGGATCGCCGTTCCAACTTCGAGTCTGGGAATGTATGCGTGATATTCCTGCGGGTGAAGTTGCGTCGTATGGAGAGCTCGCGATTGACGTGCAATCACCAGGTGCCGCGCGAGCTGTGGGCACTGCCTGCGGACGCAATCAAGTGGCCTTGTTTGTTCCATGCCATCGAATAGTGGCGAGTAACGGGATCGGTGGCTACCAGTTTGGGTTGAAACTCAAGAGTGACTTGCTGGAGTTTGAAGCTAAATCACGCTAATCGTGACGGTGCTGCCCTTAGGAATTTGTGTTCCTGCAGCTGGGTTTTGTGAATACACCCGATTCAGTGGTGTTGCCTGACCGGCAACTATTCGAACCTTCAGTCCAACTTTTCGCAGAGCCGCCACAGCTTCGCTTCGTCGCATATCAATCAATTGCGGAACTACAACTGGCGGCGGTCCATCAGATACTCGCAGTTGCACATCTGTTCCTGAGTTCACCGTGGTGCCTGAGGTTGGCGTGATGGAAATAACTCGACCTTTGTCGATCGACTCTGAAAATTCTTTTGTGACGATTGGATTTAATCCGACTGCAGTTAAAGCAGCGGTTGCACCGACAAGTTTCTTGCCAACAACGACAGGAATGCTGACAGGCTCTGGTCCCTTTGATATCAAGAGGTTCACGACAGTGTCGCGCTTAACGATGGAACCAATCGCTGGGAGAGTTCCTGCGACCTTACCGGTTGCTACGTTGTCATCAAATGTTTGTGTTTGGGTTCCGAGCGTTATTGGAAGCGCGGCAAGTGCTGCTTGGGCTTGTGTCGGTGTATTTCCCTTGACATTAGGGATGGTGTAACGCTCGGGTCCTTTAGAGACAGTTGCGGTTACTGAGCCATTTTCCTTGATGTCACTTCCAGCAGCGGGATCCGTGGCCAATACTGCAGCGGCAGGCGCAGTCTCACTAAATTGCTCAGATCCAACTTCAAGGCTCAATCCAGTGGTTGCCAGAGTCGTGCGCGCGGCTTCGACGTTGAGACCAACAATATTTGGTGTGGGCACCTTATTGCCCAACGTGTGAGCAGCAAACCAACCTCCGACTACTGCAAGGACCACAGCAGCCACAGCAATGGCGAGTGCAACGAAGGTGCGAGATGTCTTTCGGGAGGGCTTACTCATCAGGGTTGAGGGAGTCACTGCTTTGTTATTTGTCGATGCTGCTCCTGCAGCTAGGCGAGCAGCGGTGCTTGCATCAACCACCAACGTGGCGCGCGTATCCGTGAACGGCCGCGGGGCAGGCAGTGTTTGCCGAACTCGACGAACATCGGCCAAGAAATCGTTGGTGCGCTGGTAGCGCTGGCCGGCATTTCTGCGGGTTGAGGTGATGACGAGTGCATCAACATCGGCTGGAATCCCAGACAGAATTGAAGACGGAGTGGGCACATCCTGATTGACATGTTGATAGGCGATCGAGAGTGGGCTGTCACCTGCGTGGGGGACTTGGCCGGTAACCATCTCGAAGAGCAAGATGCCCGCTGCATAGATGTCGGAGCGTTCATCGGCTTCACCACGTTCAACTTGTTCTGGTGAAAGATAGGCAACTGTTCCGATCAACACGCCTTGGGTTGCACTGGTATTAGAAGTTGCAACTGCCCGGGCCAGGCCAAAGTCGGCGACTTTGACTCTTCCGTCGTCGGACACCAGAACATTTTCTGGCTTAATATCTCGGTGTACGAAACCTGCCGCGTGAGCCGCAGCCAGGCCCTCCAAAATGGGATCGAGCATGACGAGTGCTTGTTCGGGAGTTAAGGGCCCAAATTCGCGCATGATGTCTCGAAGAGTGCGCCCAGGAACATATTCCATCGCGAGGTACACCAAGCCGTCAGCAGACCCTTGATCAAAGACCCCGACCACATGGGGGTGGGCAAGACGAGCAGCGGAACGCGCCTCACGTTGAAAACGAGCGACAAAATCGGGATCTTCAGCCAAATGACGGTGCATGACTTTTATGGCAACGATGCGGTCAAGGCGCACATCAAGGGCTTCGTAGACGGTGGCCATGCCCCCACGGGCCAGTTTGGCTTGCACCAGATAGCGACCATCAACCATTTGGCCAACGAGGGCATCGGGTTGCAGATCCATTCGAACCAGTCTAAGTCGGTTCAGGGCGTACGACTGACTCCCACACGCTGCCGAATTGCTCTGACAGCAACTCGTGCGCCAGATCGAGTCGGCCTGACTGCCCAGTGATCTCGTGCACGCTAGTCACCGTGCCCAATTGACCGACCCACGACTGGATCAGCGAATCAGCTCGATCCCGAAAATCTGGTCCGTCATGCTGACCAATGTCAGCAACCCAAGGGATATCGGGGCGACACCAAAAAGTTGCGTCGTAGTCCTTTGAGTAGGAAAGAGCTTGGTCGTGTAGTGAGCGGTCCTTGAAATATAAGTCGCTGTATATGGCAGTCATGATGACGGCTGGATCGCAAAAGATCACGGCACAAGGGTGGTCGGCGATTGCTTGGTCTTCGCGCTGCCGTTGTGCCAGCATGATTCTTCGTTGACCTTCTTGATGAGGAGGTCGATGATGTTCTTGAACGAAGTCACGTAAGACTTCGGTGACGACCACCCCGTGGGTAATTGCGGCTAAGCCGAGAATGAGCGTCGTTTTACCCGTTGATTCGCCACCAAGAACGGCAATGCGAAGTTGGCGGCTCACTGTGCGAGAGTAACGCTTATGTCGCACTTGGCTTATGTAGGCGTTCTGATCTGCATTGTCATGGGCAGCATCTGGCTTGAATACGTCATGCGCACTCGCGTGCTTCAACGATTCCGGCGCTTGCTTATAGCCATGCTTCCAGGGCTCATCCTTTTTACCGCATGGGATGCCTATGCAATTGCGCAAGGGCATTGGTTTTTCGATCTTGATCGCATCATCGGTTGGCAAGTAATAGCGGGTGTGCCGATTGATGAAGTGCTTTTTTTCGTCGTCGTTCCGTTCGCGGCAATTTTAACGCTCGAGGCTGTGCGTGCCGTTCGGAATTGGCCCGTTGGCGATGAGGGTGAGTCATGACCTACACCCAGCTCGGTTTGGCTGCCGTGGTTATCGCGGTGTTGATCGATCTCATGGGTTTGCGCACGCGGATGGTGACCAGAAAAGTATTTTGGGTTTCGTATTCAATAATTATCGTTTTCCAGCTCATCACAAATGGTGTGTTAACTGGTTTTCGGATCGTGCGTTACGCAGGGGATTCCATCATCGGATCCACGACGCCAACTAACGCTGCGCCACCATTCATTGGCGATGGGCGACTGGCCTTTGCTCCTATTGAAGATCTACTTTTCGGATTTTCCCTTGTGCTGATCACCTTGTCGATGTGGGTTTGGCTTGGTCGCTCAGGCATCCAGCGCACACCTAAATCTGGTCCGCCGAGATGGCTGAGATAGCGCCATTGCCAAACTCCTTGCGGGCGCGACGGGCTTGAAACCAGGCGGGTATAGCGATGGATAGGCGGGTGCTCACAGGTACTTTTGCTCGTTTAGTGAAGACTTCGTAATCAATTTTTTCAACTTCATCAACAATTCCGCAGTACAAGATGCGGGCAGCTTCAATACAAGGCCTGGCAGCCGGGTGCAGCATTGTTATCCCAATGCGCGACTCTTCTTCCAGGGTGCGTACGCGGGCGATTTGGTAGGCGAGGGCTTCTTTGATCGCTGGAGTGGCCACGCGCTTTTCTAGATCAGCTCGAGTGACTCCGAACATGGCAAGTTCGTTGAGTGGGAGGTAGACCCGTCCACGATCGAGATCTTCGCCGACATCACGAATAAAATTTGCTAATTGAAAAGCGATTCCAAGATCTTGCGCGTATTTATAAGCAGCGGGTTGAGTTGGTTCCAAAATTGGCACCACCTGCAAACCGATGACGGCAGCGGATCCATAAACGTAGGTAAAGAGATCGTCGTAGGTCGCATATTCGGTGACCGTGAGATCCATAGCCATCGAAGCAAAAAATGCTTCGAAATACGAGCGTGGGATCTGCCACCGAACAGCAGTGTCAACGACGGCTCGACAGATGGGGTCATCTGACTTGCCAAGTTCTAGATCGCGAAAAAAAATTTCCGACCAACTCTCTAGCCAGGCTTGCCTCTCACTATCGGTTTTATTTGACTGCATGTCATCGACGATTTCGTCGGCATAGCGGGCAAGTCCATAAAGAGCGTGAACGAAAGGTCGCTTCGACGGAGGTAGCAAAAGTGTTGCAAGATAATATGTTTTTCCATATTCCTTATTTAATGCCTTGCAGCGCAAGTAGGACATGCGAATCATCGGATCAGTAATTCCAGCAGCATTGAGTTCTTTTATGCTCATTGTTTTTCACTCGATCCTGCGTCAAGAATTAGATGGCGCTCATGGGGACTAGCGAAAGCAATAATTCCCACTACCGCGAGGGCGATAACAAAAGTTATGAGATCAGTCCAGTCCCACACGTTGTCGGCCGCTGTACTTGCTTCGATCATGCCATGGACGACTAAGAAGATTGTCAAGAGCACAGCAATGCGACGCTCCCGAAAACTTAAGCCGGCCGCAGCGAAGAGCGGGAGTGCCCAAAGGAGATACCAAGGGTGAACGACTGGGCCGAGAATCACCAACACGCCAAAAGCAAGGGCGACACCACGAAGCGCAGTGCGCCTATCTGAAGTGATGAGAAGCCAAATGATTCCGATCAGTGAAAGCAGGGTTCCAATGGTGTGCGTAACGTTGATAACGCCGTATGCATTCGAGGTGAGCCCGATAGCGCTTGTAATGCCGCCGAAGGCCTGCCCAATTGCAGTGGTGGGTGACAGCCAAGTCAGTACGCTGCCGGGGGTTCCAAAAGCGGCCTGGACAACTCCATAGCCTGATCCGACAACGAGGTACACGCAGACAATCGTTATCACCGCGGCTAATCCGGTGAGTAACCAAGCCTTGATCTTGCCCAGCCAAGGTGCACCAACGCCGGCAAATTGCAATCCAACAAACGGCAGTGCGAGTAAACCAATGGGTTTAATAGTCGTTGCTAAGCCGATGATTGCCGCGCTCCACAAACATTGTTGGCAGGTGCCTAGGTACAACGCCAACACGATGAGGCCGACCATTAGCGCGTCATTGTGAGCACCAGAGACAAAGTGCATGATTACTAGCGGGTTGAGCACACCCAGCCACAACGCGGTTGATCCGTTAACTCCGTAGGCTTTTGCGAGTTTTGGTACGTAGATCGCCATGAGTGCAACGCCAACCAATGAGGTCAGGCGAAGCAAGATTGCAGCCAGATACGCATTTGGGTGAGCGATTGACGAGATGGTTCTTTCGATGAGCAAGAACGAGGGACCGTACGGGGTTGGGGATTCAGTCCACATTGGGTCAGCGCCCATGTCAAACCAGCCAGGCAAACTGCCCACTCCGACTGTGGTGGGGTCTGCACCTGATTCGAAAAGACGACCTTGGGCGTAGTAGGAGTAGACATCGCGACTGAACAGTGGTGGCGCGGCCACCAGTGGAATAACCCACATCAGCAAGACCCATTGCAGTTGGCGCACTGGCCAAGCTCCGCGCTGGAGTAGGTCAGATCCGATTAGGAGCCAGGCTTGGAGAACTATTGCTAAGCCGATCAATACCAGACTGCGTGCAATAAGTGAGCCTTGAGTGGACCCGCGCAGCGCATCAACGATTGGATTGGTGAGTAAATCAGTTGTACCTGGAAGCGAGCCCACTCCTAGCGCGCCAACAGCAATACAGGTGGTGCCAATGAAACCGGGCAGGCCGTGTCGCAAGAGGAGATGCTGAGCCGGCAACGACTCAAGGGTTGCGCCTTGGTTCACCGTTAGGACCTCGCTGAGGCGGGTCCGGTGATGCGTTCTGCTGCTAGCCGTCCAGACACGAGAACCATAGGTACGCCAACTCCAGGACGAGTGCCAGATCCGGTGAAGACGATGTTTTGTCCCCAGAGATTGCCGGGTCGAAAGGGGCCGGTTTGACCAAAGGTGTGCGATGACGCAAAGGGAGCCCCGCGTTCCATCCCGCGCTGTTGCCAATCAAGCGGAGTCGTCACATTTTCAACTTCAATCGAAGACGTGAAGTCACGGTAGCCACGTTCTTCGAGTACTCGACAAACTTCGTCACGATAACGAGGACCTTCTTTTACCCAGTCGATGTCTGCATCAAGGTTCGGTGTTGGGAAGAGTACGTAGTAAATCTCTTTGCCAGCAGGTGCCAATGACCTATCTGAATAGGTTGGATTCGTTACTAACACGCTCGGGTCAGACATCAACTTGCGATCACGAATGATGTCGTCAAAAACTCCGCGCCACTTCTTGCCGAAGTGAATGTTGTGATGAGCCGTAGCGCTGTATTTAGCCGAAGATCCAGCTAGGAAAAGGAAACATGATGGTGAGTACTTCAAGCGACGGATCGACCAAGGCTCAATGCCCAATAGATCCCGAAAAGCAACGGGGACATCGGGATTAAGTACCACCACATCGGCGGGGATGCGTTCGCCGTCAGTTGTAATGACCGCAGTTGCACGGTCACCTATGCGATCAACATGCGCAACCTCAACCCCATACCGAAAGGTCACCCCGTGAGCGGCGGCAGCTTCAGCCATCGCTTTGGGAACAGCATGCATGCCGCCTTTAGGAGCGAAGACACCAGCGACTGAATCCATATAAGCGATAACTGCATAGATGGCGAGTGCATCGTAAGGAGAAAGACCTGCATACATCGATTGAAAAGAGAAAACCCGCTGTGTGCGTGGATCCTTGAGGTATTCCTCAACCTTTGGAGCAAGCCGACGAAACCCCCCAATGGCTGCAAGGCGTGCCAAGTTTGGGGTGAGGAGATCAAGAGGGGAATCGATATTGCGATCGATGAAGTCTTTCATCTCATAGCGATAAAGCTCAGTTACGAAATCCACATAGCGGCGGTACCCAGCTGCTTCGTCTGGACCGATCACCTTGCGAATTTCTTCGGTCATCTCGTCGGTATTGGAATGCACATCTAGGACGGATCCGTCGGGATAAAACGAACGGTACAAAGGCTTGACAGGCTCAAGCGTTAGCCAGTCATTCATGTTTTCACCAAGCGCATTAAAACAGTCAGCTATGAGATCGGGCATAGTGAGCACCGTCGGGCCGGTGTCGAATTCGAATGAACCATCAGCAGTTGGAATACTCAGGCGTCCTGCTCGGCCGCCAGGTATTGCTTCACGTTCCAAGACTGTGACGGTGCGACCGGCTGCAGCAAGGTGCATGGCCGCGCTCAGCCCACCGAGGCCAGCTCCGACAATCACCACATTTTCGGTGGGTCCTGTGACTTGTTGAATGGGGGTGAAAGGATTGAGTTTCATTAGGTGGCCCTTCGCGTAGATGCTTCAATCAAATCCGCTAAAGCCGAGCGGCCCTCTTCAGATATTGGTGCGTCGCGTAATGCGTCATAAGCGGAAGTGATGCCCTGCTCAATAAGTATCTCAGTCTGAGCAAGCGCACCGGTGGAGGTCAAGATCTCCCGAGCAGTCGCAACATCATTCGCATCAAGGTCATGCTTTCCGAGTAGGCCGGTCATTGTGGCCTTTTCTGAGAGCGAGGCATTCGCGTAGGCGAGTGAAACCATCACGGTGCGCTTACCTTCGCGGATGTCATCGCCTGCGGGCTTACCTGTTTGTGCAGGGTCACCAAAGACGCCAAGAACGTCATCGCGCAGTTGGAAGGCTTCACCAAGGGCTAGTCCGTAGTCAGTAAAAGCCTGCATTGCTGCGTTGCTTGCACCCGCAAGTGCGGCCCCGAGATGAAGCGGGCGCTCGATCGTGTATTTCGCAGACTTGTAGCGCACGACGGTGTGTGCTCGTTCGAGTGACGTATTTGATCGTGCTTGTTCTAGAAGGTCAAGGTATTGACCTGCCATGAGTTCGGTACGCATTACGTCGAAAATTGGCTTGGCTCGCTGCAGTGCTTCGGTAGGAAGTGGCGCTGCGAGAAAGACCTGGTCTGCCCAAGATAGGCAAAGGTCACCTAGCAAAATCGCGGCACCGATACCGAACATCGGTGCTTGACCTACCCATTTTGCTTCCGCATGGATCCCCTCGAAAACTCGATGGGCCGCAGGAAGTCCGCGCCGAGTGTCTGAGCCGTCCATTACGTCATCATGAATAAGTGCGCACGCCTGCAGGAATTCCAACCCCGCAGCTGCCTCAAGTACGGCTGCATGATGAGCAGCAAGGTCGGCCTCAGCTGCAACTGATCGCCAGCCCCAGTAACAAAATGCGGGGCGCAGGCGTTTGCCGCCACTCATGAGGGCGACCAGCGAATCCATTAATGGTGCAAGGTCCGGGCTGATCGCTGCCAAATTGCCAGCTTCCTGGGAATTGACTCGATCAACTACGAGTTGGATACCAGCACGAAAGGCATCGCTGTCCATGGCAGGTGGAGCATTAACGTTCACAAGGCTTGAGCCTAAAGGTTGCCAGAGTTAGGCCACCCTTAGGCTGGCCCTATGACGCATCCGGCAGGTGGCCCAGATCTGGGCACCCTCCTAGCTCAGGGTGGCCGAAGTTTCTCCTTTGAGCTCTTTCCACCCAAGACGGATGAGGGTGAGCGCGCGTTATGGCAGACGGTTCGTGATCTCGAGCGGCTGCATCCCACCTTTGTCTCGGTCACCTATGGGGCTGGTGGATCCACCAGAGACCGCACCGTGCGGATCACGGCAGAGATCGCCGAACAAACATCGATGGTTCCAGTGGCCCACCTGACCTGTGTTGGGGCAAGCCGCGAGGAACTCCGCGGAGTTATCGCTGAGTACGCCGATGCCGGAATCACCACGATCTTGGCCCTTCGCGGAGATCCGCCAGGCGGCCCGACCGCTGGATGGACCCCGCACCCTGACGGCCTACAGCACGCAGATGAGCTCGTTGAACTGATTAAGTCTCTAGGAAATTTCACGGTTGGCGTCGCGGCCTTTCCCGAGGGGCATCCATCGTCTCCCGATCTAGACACTGATGCTCGAGTCCTAGCAGCTAAACAAGATGCTGGTGCAGAGTTTGCGGTCACGCAGTTCTTCTTTCGTTCTCGCGACTATGCCGACCTTCTGGAACGAGCTAGTGCGCATGGCGTATCGATGCCAATTATTCCGGGCTTAATGCCCGTCACAAACGTCGCGCAGATTTCGCGTTTTGCTGAGCTTTCTGGCGCGGCATTTCCGCCAGAACTCGCAGCGCGATTTGAAGTCGTCAAGGCTGACGACGATGCAGTTCGCAAGCTAGGCGTTGAAATTGCCGTGGAAATATCGAATGAGTTGCTCGATATGGGCGCGCCAGGTTTGCACTTTTACACATTGAATCGGTCAACTTCAACTGTTCAGGTATACGAAGCTCTCGGCCTAGGCTCGAGATAGCAGCGATGACGCTGGATTCACTTGCGCCGGCGTTGCTTGTCGGTGCGGTCATTGTTTTGGTCGCCATTCTTGGTGTGCGTTTCGCTGGACGCCTGGGAGTACCTGGGTTGCTGCTCTACTTGGGGATTGGTCTAGTTCTTGGCACCGTTTTCGAGCAACTTAATTTTCAGGACGCTGAACTCGCTGCCGTCCTCGGTTACATCGCACTTGTCTTAATCCTGGTGCAGGGTGGTTTAACTACCCGAATTTCTGAATTGCGCCCGGTGTTGTGGCCGGCAGTCGCTTTGGCTTCGGTAGGTGTGCTTGCGAGCATCGGGTTGGTCGCGGTGCCGCTCATTTTCTTTGCTGGAATGTCCACAAGTAATGCCATGCTTTTAGCCGCTGTTTTGGCCGCGACAGATGCGGCAGCCGTGTTCTCGGTGCTTCGTAAATTGAAGTTATCTCCGCGATTGCGCACAGTGCTTGAAGGTGAAGCCGGATTCAATGATGCGCCGGTCGTGGTGTTGGTCAGTCTTATTGCAAGTGGTGCTTTCACTGATTCACCCTGGTGGCTCATAGCGTTTCAGATCTTTGCTGAACTAGTGGGTGGAGCGATCGTCGGTGTGCTTGGGGGCATGGCCGCGAGATGGATTTTGCCTCGACTGGCGCTGCCTGCAGTCGGGCTTTATCCGATCGCTGCGATGGCCATGCTTGTAGGTACTTTCGCGCTAGCTGACTTCATCCACGTTTCAGGATTCATGGCGGTTTACGTAGGCGCTGTCATCTTGGGCTCTGCGATTCGACTTCCGCATCGTCGCTCCATTATTGGATTCGCTGACGGTTTAGCCTGGATTTCGGAAATTGGGCTTTTCGTAATGCTCGGCCTTCTGGTAAATATCAGTCGCTTACCGCAAGCGCTAGGAATCGCTGCTGTTGCTGGTGTGACCTTGGTGTTCTTCGCACGTCCGATCGCGGCCTTTGTATCGCTAACTCCGTTTAGATGGGGGTTAAGGGAAAGATTATTTGTCAGTGTCGCTGGCCTGCGAGGTGCAGTGCCCATTGTTTTTGCTGCAATTCCGCTAGGTCTAGCTGTTACTGGTGCTGAACAAGTCTTTGATGCAACCGTGATCGTCGTGATCGTTTTACTCCTGGTGCAAACGCCTTTCTTGCCGATGCTTGCAAAGAGACTTGGCGTAATTTTGCCGGCCGAAGTGGCCGAGTTTGATTTGGAGAGTGCACCCCTTGACGCAATGGATGCAGTGGTTTTGGCATTGGATGTTCCGGAAGGATCGGGACTCATCGGCGTCTTTATTAGTGAGCTTGGATTGCCTAAGGGCGTCGTCGTGTCGCTCATTGTGCGAGATAACGAGTCGTTTCCCATTGATTCAAACTCAAGGCTACGTGCATTAGATCGCGTGTTAGTGGTGTGTCCGGGTGATGCGCGTAACGCAACTGAAGCAAGACTGCGTCTGGTGGCTAAAGATGGCAAGCTGGCTACTTGGATTCACCCACCCGAACCAGTGAAACGTAATCACGAAAAACCTTCGTGGCCGCGAGTGGTGGCTAATAAGGCGAAACTTATTTTTTCGCGCGACCAATAAGTTCGGCCGTGATTTCGGCTCCCATCCCGACTAAGGGAAGCCCACCGCCTGGATGTGCGGAGCCCCCAACCAAATACAGCCCCGGGATAGGTGACTGATTTGTCGGTCGCTTGAAGGTTGAAAGCGGGCCGTGGCTTGCGATGCCGTAGATCCCACCTCCTGGAGCACCTGCATCCCGCTCGAGATCTGCTGGAGTAGAAATCTCTTGCCACAGCACTCGAGAGCGAATATCTGTGCCCCGGGCTGCTAGCAGATCCAGAATCCGTTTTCCATATGCCTGTGAAATTCCTGGGGTATTCCAGTCCATCGCGCCCGCCGTGCCGTCATCGCTGTGACGCGGAGCGTTCACCAAGATGAACCACGATTCATGCTCGTCGTCCGGGCGCATCGCGGGATCGTTAGGAACACAGGCATAAATAGTGGGATCGGTTACTTCGTGGGGATGTTTTGCAAAGATCTCATCGAATTCAGTGTCGTAATTCTCCGGGAACCACACGTTGTGGTGCGTGATGTTTGGCGTTTTTCCACTCACGGCCAACAGCATGACAAAACCGGCAAGCGATGGGGTGGAACGGCGCAGGGTGCGAAGCACTTTTGTGGTTCGCGAGTCTGATGATAGGAGTGATCCATAAAGCACCGACGCATCTGCATCGGAAATAACGATGTCGGCATCAAGGAATTCGCCAGTCGCGAGGGCTACTCCCGAAACTGCGCCAGCTCGTAGCGCAATTGAAGTTACGGGGGAGTTCAGTCGAATATCAACTCCCCGAGCCCGAGCCCGGTCAGCAAGTACGGGCGCCAGTGTTCCGACGCCACCACCGATATGCCAAGCGCCAAAGGTTTGCTCGACAAATGGAACTGTTGCTAGCGCAGCAGGAGCCCGCCGAGGATCGCTGCCGGTATAGGTGGCGTACCGATCAAGCAGGGTGACAAGCCGAGGGTCAGTGAAGGTGCGTTCACCAAGACCGCGCAAGGTAGTGAAAGGCGCAATGGTGCGAATATCACTCACGCTTCGCGTGAGTCGTGCTGCACTGCGTAACCCCTCTAATGGAGATTGGAGTACGGGTGCGCGGGTCAGTGCCCACATGTCACTTGCGCGCTGCATCAGGGAACGCCATTGGTGAGCAGCGTTTCCGCCTAGCGCATCGCCAAGTGCTTCAGCTGCTTTCCCGATACCGACTCCAGGTAAAACGGCGGTTGTTCCATCGCTCCAGTGGTACGTAAATCCTGGTTCGACTGCTTGCAGATCAAGGCAATCTTCTAAGGGCTCTCCAGTTTTTAAGAAAAGATCTCGATACACGGCAGGAAGCGTGAAAAGTGATGGCCCGGTGTCAAAAGCGAAACCTTCTCGGCGGTAGGTGTGAAGTTTTCCACCTACTCGTGAACCTTGCTCAACGACGGTGACTTCGTGGCCTTTCACAGCTGTACGTGCTGCCGTTGCCAAGCCGCCAACCCCGGCCCCAATCACCACAATGCGACTCATGAAAGCTTCCGGCCTTTCCAGGCATTGGTTCCCTTGAGATGTCGCGACCAAGAGATGACAGACAACGCGCTGAAGGCAGTAATAGATGCAGGATGCAGCGCGCTATCTGGCCAAACTCGAGCGCCAGTTCGACCAGCGACGAGTGCGCGGCTTGCAACGCCTGCAAGATAGCCCGCCGTGCCGATGGCCCGTGTGCGAGGTGATCGAGAAACTACTGCCGCAAGCGGTGGCACCACGAATACAGAAAGGAGAAGTAGGTTCACGCCAATTGAACCGGCTGGACCGCCAAAGCCGGCCCATAGTGACTTTGCGTAGCCGTCAATGACTTCATCAGTGGTGGAGTACATCCGGCAGGTGGCAATCGCTGAGCCGTCCATCGTGCACGTTAATGAACCAGAACTTTTCAGTGCGCGCATCAAAGCGATGTCTTCAAGAACTTGCGACCCAACAGCCTCGTGACCTTTGATGCTGCGGTAAGCCGTTGCATCAATGACAAGAAACTGGCCGTTTGCAGCGGAAAGTGATGGACGCGTTGATCGCTGTGACCAGGCAAGAGGCAAGAAAGCGCACCACGACCAAGTCACGATTGGTTGTACCAAGCGTTCTAGCCAGCCTTCGGCGAGTTGCCTTGGGTAGGGCGAAATCAGAGCGAAGTTGCGAGCCCGGAGTTCGTTAACGCAAGCACGAAGAGCATCAGGTGAAACCTGGACATCAGCATCAAGAAAGACCAGAGCAGTTCCTGTGGCTTGGGCTGATAAGCGAGAGCAGGCCCAAGGCTTACCTAGCCAGCCTGCTGGGGGATCTTCAGTGCTTCGGATGAGCCGTACGCGTGGATCGGATATCGAGCTCACAATTTCTGCAGTTCGATCCGTTGATCCGTCGTCAAGCACGAGCACTTCAAGTGCAGACACACCAGAAGAAGCAAGCACGTTCAATACGCAACGTTCAATATTTGCTTCTTCATTACGTGCCGGAATGAGCACGCTGACTTTTTCGAGCACTGGTGGCGATACAACGTTTGGCTTGCGCAAGTTCGATAAGTTCAGTGCAGTGTGGATAGCAATCGCACCAGCTGCAAGCGAACCCACCGCGGTGATTGGTTTCATCACCATTGTGGTCGGCTCCAACTTCGCCACCACCATGGAATCACGATGGCTCCCATGATTACAGCGCCCCATAATGCAACTCCTGGCCTACCGAAGAACACCAGTGCTGCCATCACGTTTGAGACATACACCCAACTGAGCATCACGGCAGGAACGCTGTCTTTTGCGACCCGACGAGGTAGTCGATCAAGGAGCGCAATCAGAACGAATGCAGTGAGTAACCAGCCTAGGAAATTTTGTAGTGGAATTCCATCGATGCCAGGAATCGTCCAACCCGCATTTCCCCAGGTCCAGTAACCCTGACTCACCATCTGTGGATCAAGGAAAAGGTCCCACGAGGCAAAGAGCACGCCACCTAGTAGTGCTGTGGTGAGTGGATCAACTGCGAGTCTTTGCACTGCCAATAAACACGGATAGGCCATCGATGCCCATGCAAGTGGAATGAGTAGGGGCACGCCGAAAAGTTGTGGCCCCAGTGCATCGGTGTAGCTGTATTCGCCGAAGGGGAATTGGGTTCCAACGCCGAGCACTTCAACAACGAAACTCACCCCGATAGTGATGCCAAGGTACTGAAGCGTCCATTTCGTGCGACGCGTCAGACGAGCATGAATAGCCGAAGCGCCAAAGAATGCCAAGACAGAAACGATGGTCAAGATTTGACGTAGGGTGCCATCGACCAAGACCCACACGATCTGAGCCAAGATTCCTAGGCTGAGCAGCACCCAAGGAACCTTCGGGACCCACGGTGGAAGATTGCTGCCGCGATCGGCATGACCTCCCGTATATACCCGCACGCTCATGAGGCCTAAGTCTAGAGCGCGACGGCAGCTACTCCATGCGGGCTAAATGCTGTCGCAAGCCTTGGTTACTTCGCTCCAGG
>CAFBMC010000026.1_pt1 | contig 17210 bp, 15 predicted proteins | sample 7268441 | NCBI WGS metagenome assembly CAFBMC01 (sample SAMEA6814051, study PRJEB35770) | freshwater metagenome | biome: Freshwater; feature: Freshwater reservoir; material: water | place: Czech Republic | collected 2017-05-23 | depth 30m m | reverse complement strand
GACGTCATGCTCAAGCCGGAAATTCTCGACCCACAAGGTCGCGCCGTCCAAGGGGCTTTAGGCCGCCTTGGAATCACTGGCGTGACCGATGTGCGCCAGGGAAAGCAGTTTGTGATTCAGGTCGAAGGTGAGATCACTGACGAGCGCCGCGAGCAGTTGCACGCGCTGGCGGCTGAACTCCTGTGTAACCCGGTCATTGAAGATTTCATTCTCGTAGTTGAAGAGGATCAGTAACCCATGCGCATTGGCGTCGTAACTTTCCCGGGTTCACTAGATGATCGTGATGCTGCGCGGGCCGTGCGGCTTGCAGGCGGTGAAGCAGTAGCGCTGTGGCATGGCGATGCTGATCTCCACAAGGTTGATGCGGTCATTCTTCCCGGTGGATTTTCATACGGCGATTACCTTCGGTGCGGGGCCATCTCACGTTTCGCTCCTGTTATGGGTGAAGTTGTTGCAGCGGCCAATGGCGGCTTGCCTGTGCTGGGTATCTGTAACGGGTTCCAGATCCTTTGTGAATCGCACTTGCTTCCTGGCGCGCTGACACGCAATGAAAAATTGCACTTCGTCTGTCGAGATCAGAAATTGCGAATCGAAGACAACACCTCAGCTTGGACCAGCAGCTATGCGAGCGGCCAAGAAATTATCGTTCCGCTCAAGAACGGTGAAGGCTGTTTCGTGGCCGACGAAAAGACGCTCGATGAACTTGAGGGTGAAGGGCGCGTCATCGCGCGCTATCTCGATGTAAACCCAAACGGCAGCCTGCGCGATATTGCAGGAATTAGAAATACTCGAGGCAATGTCGTTGGCTTAATGCCGCACCCTGAGCACGCAGTGGAACAACTCACGGGGCCGACCACTGATGGTCTTGGCTTCTTCACAAGCATCTTGACAGCGATGGTGAACGCATGAGCATTGACACGGTTTCCCAGGCAGCACAAACACCAGATCGCGCCCAGCCTTTTGCTGAACTTGGATTAAAGGCTGATGAGTACCAACGAATTCGCGAAATTCTTGATCGCCGACCTACCAGCAGCGAACTCGCTATGTATTCGGTGATGTGGAGTGAGCATTGCTCCTATAAGTCAAGCAAAGTGCACCTCAAGCAATTCGGCGATAAGGCGCCAAAGACTGACAAGTTACTTGTTGGTATCGGTGAGAATGCTGGTGTTGTTGATATTGGCCAAGGCTGGGCGGTGACGTTCAAGGTCGAAAGCCACAACCATCCTTCCTATGTCGAGCCGTACCAAGGTGCAGCAACCGGCGTTGGTGGCATCGTGCGCGACATCATTTCGATGGGCGCACGTCCGCTCGCGATCATGGACCCATTGCGCTTTGGCCCGGCAGACGCACCAGATACCTTGCGGGTTCTTCCCGGAATTGTTTCCGGAATCGGCGGCTACGGAAACTGCCTAGGACTACCAAATATCGGCGGCGAAATTATTTTCGACGAGAGTTACGCAGGCAACCCACTGGTTAACGCGCTGTGCATCGGTGCCATGCGCCACGACGAGATCCACCTAGCAAGTGCAAAGGGTGTCGGCAATCTTGTAGTGCTCTACGGCGCTCGCACCGGCGGCGACGGTATCGGTGGCGTTTCTGTTCTAGCCTCAGAAACCTTTGATGCAGATAGCCCAGCAAAGCGGCCAAGTGTTCAGGTAGGCGATCCATTCATGGAGAAGTTGCTCATTGAAGCAACGCTTGAGGTTCTGCATGCCGGATTAGTTGAAGGTATTCAAGATCTTGGCGGCGCCGGCATTTCCTGTGCAACCAGCGAACTCGCTTCCAATGGCGATGGCGGAATGCATGTGTGGCTTGATCGAGTTCTTTTGCGAGATGCCACATTGACGCCAGAAGAAATTCTGATGAGCGAGTCCCAAGAGCGCATGTGCGCTGTGGTTTCGCCAGAAAACATTGATGCCTTCATGGTCATTATCAATAAATGGGATGTTGAAGCCGTTGTTATTGGTGAAGTAACCGATTCGGGTCGCCTCACCGTTGATTGGCATGGCGAGCGCATTGTTGATGTGCCACCTCGCACAGTGGCGCACGAAGGCCCAATCTACGAGCGTCCGTATGCTCGCCCAGATTGGCAAGACGCGTTGCAGGCTGATGCGCCAACTCCAGAGCGGCTCGCGCGCCCAGAAAATGCTTCGCAATTGCGGATGACGTTGCTGCGGATGTTGGCTGCCCCAAACCTTGCGTCGAAGGCTTGGGTGACTGATCAATACGACCGCTACGTGCTTGGAAATACAGTGCTTGCTCAGCCAGCAGATGCGGGAATGATTCGCATCGACGAGGAGTCAGGTCTTGGTGTTGCGATCTCAACGGACTGCAATGGTCGATTCACCAAGCTGGATCCATACACCGGAACGCAGCTCGCTCTGGCGGAGTCGTACCGAAATGTTTGTGCCTCGGGCGCAGTGCCACTTGCTGTGACGAACTGCCTGAACTTCGGCTCACCTGAAGATCCAGATGTGATGTGGCAATTCGCAGAAGCAACGCGCGGTTTGGCTGATGGATGTTTGCAGCTTGGGATTCCGGTCACTGGAGGAAACGTTTCGTTCTACAACCAAACTGGATCAACCGCGATTCTTCCAACACCTGTTGTTGGCGTTCTCGGCGTCATCCAAAACGTTGACCTGCGCACTCCGTTGGCTTGGAAGAACGATGGCGACATCATTTTTGTTCTCGGTGACACTCGTGATGAATTTGCCGGTAGCGAATGGGCAAACCACATGCATAAGCATCTCGGTGGCCTGCCGCCAATGGTTGATCTTGAGCGTGAGCGCAGTCTGGGTGAAGTTCTTGTCACCGGATCAAGGGAAGGCATTTTGAGTGCTGCTCACGATGTTTCCGACGGCGGCATCGTGCAAGTGATTGTGGAGATGGCCCTGCACTCGGGCATTGGCGCACTCATCACGATTCCTACCGACATGGATCGGTTCACTTTCTTGTTTAGTGAATCAGCAGGGCGTGCTGTCGTAGCTGTTGAGCCAGAGCAGATCGAGCGATTCCAGGCCTTGTGTGCTGCCAACGACCTGCCGGTTACCCAAATCGGTGTCGTGGATTCAACTGCAGGCTTCGCCTCGCAAACCCAAGTTGTCAAGATCGCGGATATGTTCACCCTGACCTTTGCCGAACTTTTCGAAGCTCACACCAAGACATTGCCAGCGTTGTTCGCGTAATGCTTACGGCCATTGACAGGGTCTTAGCTGCTTTAGACGCGGGCCAAGTTGCGGATAAGACATTGTTGAAAACGGCTGTGAAGGACTCTCTGGCATCACTAGTTGAACTTGCACCCGGACGTAGCGTGGAGGTCCGAATACCTCCATTTGCTGCGGTTCAGGCCATCCCCGGAGCAACTCACCGCAGGGGCACTCCACCGGCTGTCGTTGAGACTGATCCGGTCACTTGGCTGCTGATGTGCTCGGGGCGATTGAGCTGGCAAGAAGCGCGCAGTTCAGGCAAGGTCCATGCAAGTGGGGAACGCTCTGACCTGTCGCAATGGCTACCACTGAAAGTCGCGTAGGCTATGCCTGTGCGAGGTGACGGTCTTCTAAACCATGACTTAATGCCAGGTGAGAAAGGCCCGCAGGATGCTTGCGGAGTCTTCGGGGTCTGGGCACCTGGCGAAGAAGTTTCCAAACTGACGTACTTTGGTTTGTACGCCCTCCAACACCGCGGCCAAGAGTCAGCCGGCATCGCGGTAAGTGACGGCGGAAACATCACTGTCTATAAAGATATGGGCTTAGTTTCTCAGGTCTTTAACGAGGCGGTCTTGGAATCGCTGCGCGGACACGTTGCCATTGGCCACACGCGCTATTCCACAACGGGTGCCAGCGTTTGGGAAAACGCCCAACCAACCTTCCGTTCAACCGCAACCGGGCATATTGCGTTGGGCCACAACGGAAATATCACCAACACTCCTGAACTTCGGGTTCGACTTCGCGAACTTTCCGTGTTGTCGGGAGAGTTGCAGCTGGGCGATCAGATAGCGATGTCTAGCGACACCGATGTACTCACGAGCTTGATTGCTGCCCATCCAGATCTGAGTATTGAAGAAGCCGCAAAACTTGAATTGCCGCACATTCGCGGTGCTTTCTCCTTGGTCTTTATGGACGACGATGCGCTCTATGGCGCCCGTGATCCTCAGGGGATCAGGCCTCTGGTGCTTGGCCGACTTGAGAGCGGCTGGGTACTTGCCAGCGAGACAGCCGCGCTAGACATCGTTGGTGCAGCATTTGTGCGTGAAGTTGAGCCAGGTGAGCTCATCACCATTGATGGGCAGGGCATGCGCACGCAGCGTTTTGCCGAAGCCGACCCTAAAGGTTGTCTTTTTGAATACGTGTACTTAGCTCGACCAGACACCACGATCGCTGGCCGCGGAGTGCAGGCTTCACGAGTTGAAATTGGACGACGCCTTGCCATTGAGCATCCAGTTGAAGCTGATCTTGTTATTCCAGTTCCAGAATCTGGCCGTTACGGCGCTATTGGATATGCCCAAGAGTCGGGGATTCCATTTGCCGAAGGACTAGTGAAGAACGCTTATGTCGGACGCACCTTCATCGAACCATCACAGACGATTCGCCAATTAGGCATCCGGCTTAAGTTGAACCCACTGCGTGATGTGATCGCTGGCAAGAAATTGGTTGTTGTCGATGACTCCATCGTCCGAGGCAATACCCAACGTGCCCTAGTACGCATGTTGCGTGAAGCCGGTGCGTTAGAAATCCACGTTCGCATCTCAAGCCCGCCGGTCAAGTGGCCGTGCTTCTATGGCATTGACTTTGCAACGCGAGCAGAACTCATCGCTAACGGACTCACCATCGACGAAATCTGCAACTCAATTGGTGCCGATTCCCTCGGCTACGTGTCACTTGAAGAGCTCGTTGAGGCAACCACCATTCCCGCAGAACGCTTGTGTCGTGCGTGTTTTGACGGTGTCTACCCCGTGCAAATTCCAGATCCACAAGTAATGAGCACTCAAGTTCTTGAAGGAATAGAGCGCAAAGTTGTAGCAAGTACGCAAGCCGAGCCAACGATTTCAGCCATAAATCAGGAAGATCGTTCATGACCGGAGCTTCATATGCAGCGGCCGGAGTGGATGTTGAAGCCGGCGAGCGTGCAGTTGAATTAATGCGGGCATCGGTGAAAGCCGCGCAACGTAAAGAAACGGTTGGCGACTTCGGCGGATTCGCTGGTTTGTTTGATGCCAGTGCGCTTCTCAAATATCGCCGACCACTTCTTGCAACATCCACCGATGGCGTTGGAACAAAGATTGCCGTCGCGCGTGCAATGGATATCCACGACACGATAGGCATCGATCTCGTCGCAATGGTTGTTGATGATCTTGTTGTTGTTGGCGCAGAGCCTCTTTTCATGACCGACTACATCGCAACTGGGTCAGTGAATCCTGAACGCATCGCGGCAGTGGTGTCCGGGATTGCAAAGGGTTGTCAGCTCGCAGGCTGCGCGCTACTTGGTGGTGAAACTGCAGAGCATCCAGGGCTTATGGCACCCGACGAATATGACGTTGCTGGAGCTGGCACCGGAGTTGTTGAAGCGGACGAATTATTGGGACCTGATCGAGTCCTCACAGGTGACGTTGTCATCGCGATGGGCGCATCTGGCTTGCACTCCAACGGTTATTCCCTTGCGCGCTATGTGTTGCTAGGTGAGTCTGGCCCAGGTCTGTTTGCGAATATCGAAGAGCTTGGGCGCACTGTCGGCGAAGAAATGCTTGAGCCAACCCGGGTATATTCACTCGATTGTTTAGCGTTAGCTAAAGCTGTTCCTGTGCATGCTTACAGCCATGTCACTGGCGGTGGATTGGCTGCGAACATTGCTCGAGTACTCCCACCAACGTTGGCTGCTGACATCAATCGGTCAACTTGGCGGCCGCTACCGATCTTTGATCTCATCACCCGCACCGGAAATGTCGCGCGACTTGAAAGTGAGCGCACTTTCAACATGGGTGTAGGCATGGTTGCGTTAGTGAGTCCTGAAAATGCAGATGCAGCGATCGCCTTCTTGCAAGCGCGTGGAATCCCAGCTTGGATTTGTGGTGAAGTTCGTGCGCGACTCGATGGCGAAATTGGTGATGCTGAGGCCAAAGGCGGCAAGGGTGGAGCAGTCACACTTCTTGGTGACTACCAGCACTAGTTAGCGCTCGGTTTCTTCCTCGTCGTCGTCGTCCTCGTAGTACTTGGCATAAGGATCGTCGTCGGTTGTTTCTTCAGAAGTTTCTTCAGCAGCAAATGAGCGCACGGGAACCTCGCTGTTCGCCAGCTCTGCTTGCAGTCGATCAAAGTCAGTCTGAGGACCCCCGTATTTCAACTCGCGGGCTACCTTTGTCTGCTTTGCCTTCGCACGGCCGCGCCCCATGGCTCGACCCCCTCATCCGGGAACGCCCCGGCTCGTTTGGACAGAATATTTCTCAGGGGGCTGGGCCCAACCTGAGAGGTTTAGCCTACCTGCTCCCTCTTGTTGGCATGCGCAACGGGTTGGCAATTAGTTAGGGTTTCCTCAAAAGCGCGGAAATACGTCCCTTTTGTGAATTTTATTCGAACAAATATGGACAAAGCCCTTGCAGTGTGCCGTGGTGAATGTCACAGTACGTCCAACGTCAGGCAAATTGCCGGGCCGATAGGAGGATCTCGTGACAGGTCGCGGGGCAGACATCGAGCAGTTGCTCACTCCATCGGAAGTGGCAGCCCTTTTCCGAGTGGATCCAAAAACGGTGACTCGCTGGGCTAAGGCCGGCAAGCTCACCAGCATTCGCACCTTAGGTGGCCATCGTCGCTACCGGGCTACAGAAGTGCAGTCACTTCTGGAGGCTCAAGGGCCGCTAGCTGTGCATTCCGCTTCAGCCTAGATCTTCGCTTTGCTCGGCCTGATAGGCCAAGACGGCTGTTGGCAGGGTCGGGTACATCCGTTCTGGACCAATCCGACCCCCAACTCCGTGGCGCATTAAATCAAGTTCCACCTCATGCTTAACGCGCACGAGCGCCAGAACCACGCCCGCCCGCTCGCAGTGACTGCGAAGCCTTTCCAGTGCGTCTAAACCGGTGATGTCTACTTCGACATTGGCTTCCATATTCAGCAGCATCCACTTAGGCGTTGGATCGTAGTTATCGACCGCAGCTTCGCATTTGCTCACAAAGTCATTGGCGTTAGCGAAGAACAATGGCGAGTCGTAACGGAAAACTAGAAGCCCTGGGATTTGTTGGGTGTGTTCGTAGTCCGTGATGTCGTGCCAGCCAGGAACGTCAGGAACTTGACCAAGGATCGCGGCATGAGGGCGCGCCGCTCGAGTGAGCAGTTCCAAAACCGAGAGAGCTATCGCGAACAGCACTCCCCAAAGAATGTCGAAAATAAGCACGGCTGCTGCTGCAGATATGGCTAAAAGAAATTCGCGTTTGCGAAACCCCCACAGGCGACGAAACTCAGCAACATCGATAAGCCGCAGCGCTGCGTAGGCGACAACTCCACCAAGTGCCGCGAGGGGGAAGCTTTCGAGCACTCCACTGAAAACAAAAAGAATGATGAGTGTGCCACCTGCTGCTACGAGCGAATACAACTGTGTTCTTGCACCCGCCGCCTCACCAAGAGTTGCTCTACTCGCACTCGAACTCACGGGAAAACCATGTGCAACACCAGCGACGATGTTTCCCACGCCTAGTGCGAGAAGTTCTTTATTTGGATCGATGTGATGTCGATGGCGATCGCCAAACATGCGGCCGGTCAACAAGTTATCCGTGTAGCCAACGATGAATACTCCAAAAGCTGGGATGAGCAACATGGTGATGTCGCTCCCGGAAATCCCCGCAAACGACGGAGTAGGAATTCCGGTCGCAATGGTGCCAACGGTGGTGACACCGTGCTGACTCAAATCGAAAATTGAAGTAACAATCGCAGCACCTGCGATAACGATGAGAGGTGTCGGTAATTTTGGAAACCTTCGACTCAATACGAAGAGCAAAATGGTGACGGTGACACCCATGATCAGACTTGCCCAAGAAAGTGAATCCCAACTCACGTTGGAAGCAAAGGATTTCAGGTCTGTGAAAAATGAGTCTCCGGAAATATTGATACCGGTGATCTTGCCCAGCTGGCTCATGATCATGATCACTGCGACACCGGCCATGTAACCCACGAGGACGGGTTTGGAAAGTGCGTCGCCGATGAAACCTAAGCGCATGACCCAAGCGATGAGTGCAAAAGCACCACAGAGCAAAGCCAGCAGGGCAGCTAAGACTGCATAACGACCCGAATCACCGACAGCGAGTGGAGCAAGTGTCGCAGCCGTAAGTAAGGCAGTGGTTGATTCAGGGCCACTGCTGAGCAGTCTGGATGTACCAATAAAAAAATAGGCAACGAGGGTGAGAATGATTATCCACAAGCCCACCTGAGCCGGTAGTCCGGCGAGAGTCGAATACGCCATGACCTGTGGCACCAGGTACGCAGTGACAGTCAGTCCGCCGATGAGATCGCCACGTAAGTGCCGACTCTCGTAATGGCGCAAAGTGGTGAAGCCCGTCATGACCGCAGGGAGCGCGGTGCTTCTCGGAGCCTTCACCACTACACGGTAGTTGCTGTGGCGACTACTTTCTCGCCTCGAGCTTGGACATCCATCTTTCAATTGCCCAGAAGAACAGCCCAAGCCCGGTACCAATAACGATGATCCCGATGAGATTGATCGTCACGGTGCCGTAGCCCCAGGTTGCAACATTGATAAACCCGTATGGATACGCCCCGATGATTGCTCCTCGGATGAGTGCAATGCCGACCCACACCAGCGGCAGGATCAAAGCCGGAAGCACCGCGCCCAAGCGAATCTGGCGGCGAGGGCCAAAAATGATAAAGATAAGGATCGTCAAAAGCGGCGTGAGGTAATGCTCAAGGGTGTTGGAAATGTATTGCCAACCCTGCACGGTGTCAGCGGGGGCAAGAATCAGCGCATAGACCAAGCCCGTGACGGTAATCATGATGAGCGAATCCAGGCGCAGCACGGAGAACAACGTCGAATTACGCTTACTGTTTCGCCAAAGCATTGTCATCACGATGGCAACGACCAGATTGCTCCAGTGCGTGAAGTAACCGAGGAAGTCGCTGACTCGGCCGATGGCACCCTCAAGGCCTTGCGCGTTGAACCCCACCAGGGTCGGGTCAGTGTTTGTGCTCGGGTAGCTGCCGAAAAGCGCTAACACAAAGGAAACGGCTAGTCCTAACCAAGCCACGAGGGCATTGATTCCGAAAAAGAGGCGACCGGTTGGGCTCACAGTGCTGGGTTGGGATGACATCTGGCTCAGCCTAGGCAAGAACGCCGCCAGACCCTGACGAAACCCAAACATCAGCGCCATTGATTCCAAACATGGATCGGGCAATCTATAACCAGTGACTCGCGAGGTGCGAGCCAAATGAAGGAGGCGCAATGTCAGATCAGCCAGAAAACGCCAATGCGGAGACGTCACAATTTGATGCAGTGCAAGCCGCACCAGTTGAGGCAGCGCAGCCAGTAGCAGCAGCGGTACAGCCATCTGGTGCTGATAAAGCAAAGACCTCCAACCGTCGAGTTATTGGGGCGGCCATCGCCGGTGCCGTGGCGGTTGCAGTGATTGCCCTGGCTGGCGTCATAGGTTTCGCGATTGGTTCACATCATGGAGATGATCGAGCAGGTTTCGGTGCAGGTGGCCGCAGCCAGATCGCCCAGAATTTTGAGCGCCATCACGATCAAATGATGCAAGGGTTCGGGGAGCAGCAGCCTCAACAAGGACAAAGCCAGCAGCAGCCACCGGAACCAGGCTCGATGATGGCGCCTAACCAGCAGGACCAAGGCCCTGGTCAGTTTCCACGGGGAATGCTGGATCAACACTCAAATCAGTAACAGCGACTTGGCATTAATCCCGGTAGTTGGGAAAGAAGAAGGCGGCTTCTAGTGAGGTCGCCTTCTTCAATCTTTCATAGATAGTAAAAACCTATCGAACATCAAGAATCATTTGATTTGCACTATGTATTCCGGGTACCTACTCTGTAATGCATCGCAACCGGATTCGTTTCTAAGGATGGAAAAATATGTCGGTCATTAACACTGAGATCAAACCCTTCTCATCAACAGCTTTTCACAATGGCGCCTTCGTGCCAGTCACCGAAGCAGACCTTCGTGGCAAATGGGCAGTGATGTTCTTCTACCCTGCTGACTTCACCTTTGTTTGCCCTACTGAACTGGGCGATCTCGAAGATTTCTATCCTGAATTGCAGAAGCTCGGTGTCGAGGTTTACTCGGTTTCCACTGACACTCACTTCACTCACAAGGCTTGGCACGATTCGTCAGACACGATTGGCAAGATCACGTACCCAATGATCGGTGATCCAAACGGCGACCTGACTCGCAACTTTGACAACATGCGCGAAGGTGTTGGCCTGGCAGATCGAGGCACTTTCGTGATTGATCCAGAAGGCATCATTCAGCTCGTTGAGGTCACATCAGAAGGTGTTGGACGCAACGCTTCAGAGCTTCTTCGCAAGATTAAGGCCGCTCAGTATGTTGCAGCTCACCCAGGCGAAGTGTGCCCAGCAAAGTGGACCGAAGGCGAAGCAACCTTGGCTCCATCCCTAGATCTCGTAGGCAAGATTTAATTAGCCAACATTTGACGGGGGAGCCGATGATCTCGGCTTCCCTGTCAACTCGGTACGTACCCCGTGCCCCTCAATCTCAGCACCGCGATCCGGTGCTGAATTCTTGGAGGAACCATGCTCGACGAAGCAATCACCCAGCAACTGAGCGGACACCTGGAGCGGATTACACGCCCGATCGCCCTCGTTGCTTCATTAGACGCAAACACGAGTTCAGTTGAGCTTCGTGGGCTCTTGAACGAAATCGCGGCGCTCTCGTCGCTGATCAGTGTTGTAGAAGAACACGATGCGCGCACTCCCTCATTTGCTATTCGTCGGGTCGGCACAGACGTTGAAGTTCGCTTCGCGGGTATCCCCATGGGCCATGAGTTCACATCGTTAGTTTTGGCACTGCTTTGGGTTGGTGGGCATCCATCAACCTTGGATCCCGAAGTCATTGAACAGATACAAAATCTTCAGGGCGATTTTCACTTCGAGACGTACATGTCGTTGAGTTGCCAAAACTGCCCCGACGTTGTGCAGGCCCTCAATCTCTTGAGCATTCTTAATCCGCGCATTACCAATGTGGCGATTGACGGTGGTCTCTTTCCAGACGAAATCGCACAGCGTGAAATTCTTGCCGTTCCAACCGTGTATCTAAATGGTGAAGTCTTCGGTCAGGGCCGAATGACCATTGAGCAGATCATTGAAAAGCTGGATGTGAATGCGGGAGCTAAAGCTGCACAGTTACTGAACGCCAAAGAAACCTTTGATGTGCTCGTCATTGGTGGGGGTCCAGCTGGAACAGCAGCCGCTGTTTACGCAGCACGAAAAGGTATTCACACCGGCATAGTTTCCGAGCGATTCGGGGGTCAAGTACTCGACACGATGGCTATTGAAAATTTCATTTCCATCAGTCACACCGAAGGTCCACAACTGGCGAATTCATTAGAAGCACACGTCAAGGAATATGGCGTGGACATCATGAATTCACAAAAAGCCGCCAAATTAATTCCAGCCAATGATCAAGGGATCATTACAGTCGAACTCGAAAATGGCGCAGCGCTCAAGGCTAAGAGTGTCATTCTGACGACAGGCGCCCGCTGGCGCACGATGTCCGTGCCTGGCGAAGAGGAGTACCGCAACAAGGGAGTCACTTTTTGCCCGCATTGCGATGGCCCGCTTTTCAAAGGTAAGCGCATCGCAGTTATCGGCGGAGGCAATTCGGGAATTGAAGCAGCAATTGACCTCGCTGGTTTAGCTAGTCATGTCACGGTGCTTGAGTTCGACAACAAACTTCGTGCTGATGAAGTTCTGATTCGCAAACTGCATTCGCTGACCAATGTCGATGTAGTGCTTGAAGCGTTGACCACTGAAGTCATCGGCGATGGTTCAAAGGTCACTGGCCTGCACTATCAGTCACGGGTCGACAGCGTTGTTCATGAAGTGGCGCTTGACGGTATCTTCGTTCAGATTGGCTTGCTGCCAAACACTGAATGGCTAAAAGACACCGTTGAACTCTCGACACGAGGCGAAGTCGTGATTGACGCAGCAGGAGCAACAAACCTTTCTGGCGTATTTGCTGCAGGGGATGGAACCACGGTGCCGTACAAGCAAATCGTCATCGCGCTTGGCGCAGGAGCCACCGCTGCCTTGAGCTCATTCGACTATTTGATTCGGCACTAGAACTCATAGTTAGTCGGTCAAGAGGAAAATAAGCGAGCGGCATTAACTCGATACTAGTTCGCGATTCTTGCGAACCACTCGGGCAAAATAGGCGAGCATCGGCAGGCCGAGGGCGAGCAAAAGTAGCGCCGACATCGCAAACACGGCACGGTAGCCCAGGTGCACAGCGATGATGCCGCCGATAGCCGGACCAATTTGGCTGGAAAGAGCTTGTACGCTCTGATACAAGCCGAAGATTGAACTGAGTGCGGTGGCGGAAACCAACGTGGGAAGCAAGGAGGCGCTACTTGTTGAAAGCAGTCCCTGGAAGAATGACATTGCCACAACGAATACGGCGAGGAGCGGAACACCTTGGACCAGGGCTAGAGGGAAAAGGAAGACGGCAACTCCGATGGAGGAAATGAGTAGGAGTCGTTGATGTGTGACCCGACCAAGAATTCTGCCAGCAAACATCGCACCAATGGCACTTGCTGTAGAGATACCAAAGAAGAGCCAGCCGACGATCGCGCTTGATTCTGCCCCTTCGGGAAGTAGCGACACTACGAAACTTGGCAAGATGGGTTGCACCATAGGCGCGGCAAAACTGACTACGAGTACAAGTAGCAGCGCAACAGAAGCCACAGGTGATTTGATTACCGACTTGAAACTGTCCATGGCGCTCACTCGTTGGGATGTCTGTGGGCGTTTTGGTTCGCGAATCAAAATAACTGCCACGAAAGTACCGGAGAACATCAAGATGCCGCCGATCACAAAGGTGGTGCTGTAGCTCCAAAATGAAATCATGACTGAAGCAATCACCGGTCCAATTGCCATGCCGGCAAGTGTGACGGCTTGAAATTGTCCGAGTGATTTTGCTAGATGCTTGCTTGGTGTTCCAGCAGACACCATTGCCATGCCTGCTGGCCCAGCGCCTGCCATCACGCCGATGAATGTTCGGATAACCACGACCTGCCAGACCGAAGTGGCAAGGCCTATGAGCAAGAGTCCAAGCGCTCCACCAAACAGAGCCCGCACCAGCATGGCCTTGCGTCCGAATCGATCGCCTAATGCTCCCCAGATCGGTCCAGTAATGAACAGAGCTAAACCACCAAGGCCAGTAGCAATACCAGCCCACATGGCTGCATCAGCGCCAGAAAGGTCTGACATTTGTTCAAGGTATAGAGGTAGGAACGGAACTGTGAACGAAAAAGTTATACACACTAGAACAAGGGCCAGCATGGTGGCATAGTTATTTCGTTGCCAGCCAGGTAGGCCTTCAAACTCTGTGTCTACGCTTTGCATTCTCGTTCGCTCCTGAATTAAAAAGTCGAGGCCTGAGCGATCAACAGTAGCGGCGGAAGGCCTCCTCATGCAGGGGATTGGAATCAGCTCACATCCGCAGTTCGACATTTGGTGAGGAAGACGCAATCAATTCTTAGCTTGTTCTACTAATTAGGGCTGAGTCCATGCTAGAAATATGTCGGGATCTATCGGTGCACATTACCTGCGCGCGAATGTGGACAGACTTTAAAAGAAAGCAATTCCATGGCTTTTATGTCTTGGGTAACTTGAGGAGCAAGTAATGGAACTTGATGGCAAAGTCGCAGTCGTTACCGGGGCTGCACGTGGCATCGGCAAGATGATCGTCGGGTCGTTACTTGATGCAGGTGCAATTGTGTACTTGGGGTCCCGGTCAGAGTCCGATGCAAATGCCGCAGCGCTTGAGTTTGCCAACCGTGGAGATTGCCGACCACTCGCTGGAGTCATAACTGATGATGACTCATGCCGAGAAATGGCGTCACGAGTTGCCAATGAAGTGGATGCAGTGCACCTGCTGGTAAACAATGCGGCCGCTAGTGCCACAGCGCCGATGTATGAAGTGGATCTCGGTGCCTGGGACACCACATTTGAAGTCAATGTGAAGGCACCATTCTTGATGACGCGCGCCTTCTTGCCGCTACTTACTTCACTTGCTACGCAAGCCAACACTTCGCGCGTGGTAAATATCAGTTCAATGGCAGGGGTGATGATCGATGGGCTTCCAAGTTATGCCTACAGCGCGAGCAAAGCAGGCCTTAACCAACTTACGCGCACTCTCGCACTTGAATTCGCCCCGATGCATGTGACTGTCAATGCGCTAGCGCTGGGGCCTTTTGAAACAGACATGATGACGGCCACCTTGGCGCTCATGAAGTCAGGTGCAGAGCGCCCAAAACTTCGCAACCCTCTCAGTTCACCTCAGCGTCGAACGGGTCTGCCAGAAGAGGTCGGTGGAACTGTTGTATTTCTTGCTAGCCGCGCGGGTGGCTACATCACGGGGGCGATCCTGCCTGTTGATGGTGGAATGGGCACTACCCGCTGATTTCTGTACGCGATGTTTGGTTTGCTGTGAAACCGAAAGTCACGCGGACACACTGATGATCTGGTGTTTTGGTATTAGGAAGTACGAACCCACTGAGCGAACATCCGCACGGTATTTTCATTGGAACCAACCACTGGTGTTAAGACACTGCCGAGCGCGGCTGGAGTTCCAGTTCCATCGCCCCGAGTGTTCCAACCGGCCAGGCGGTACCCGGCTGGTGCACACACCGCGAGCACCGGAGCAGGAGTGGTGCTCAGTGCCGGTTGGTCAGCTCGCCCAGAAACGCTCATGCCCGAACGCTGCAAGAACATTTGACTCGTGCGCTGAGCTAACGGCAGGGACTGCCCGCTAACCAGACAGGCATCCGCCGCCGCGACATTTGCATCCAGTTTGATTTGCACAACAGGTTCGCGTAGCACCGCGGTGAACACCTGCGAATCAACCACGTTGACGACTCCAGATGGGCCAAATGCCCACGACTGTGCTGGAATTTGCCAACCGGTGATTACTGAACCCGGTGTCCGACAGTCCGCATCTGCACCCGGCAGTTGCACTGATGTGCCGTTGATAACTGTTTGTGGGCTGATCGAACCGCACTCACGACCGTCAGGCAGCCGGTAGGTGAACTGCGAAGTCGGTCGCGCATCATTGGTTGGATCATCGTTGAGAAAGGTGATGGTGCCGCCCAATTCCTGAGTAGCAACACAATTGTTCGTGAAAGTAGTGCGCAAGAGACTCACGTCTGCACCAGCCCATGCAGTCACGCTCGGACAAGCGCTGTCGATCGTGCTGTCTTGGATGAGCACTGGCAGATATTGTCCGGCAGTGGGGGCGACTGCGATGGCCGTACCGCAGGCGTTAGAGATCGTTGAGTTTTTGATCAAAACTTTGGTTGGCGAGGAAGTCGGCGTGATATTTATGGCGTTTCCACTCACTCCACCGATATTGGAGTTCTCGATGCGCACGGTTCGCGCGGAAGTGATTTGCAGCCCTGTGGTTGCCTGATACGAGCAAGCTCCACCCGTCAGGTTTGACGAGATGTTCAGGCCTCGAAGGATGACATCCGACGTCGCTGGCACATCGACTGTAATCAAGCTTGTGAAAGGTGAGCTCCCCGTGGGTTGCACCTGTCCACCCACTGGTGAGGCATCGATAGTGATGGACTTTCTAATCGTCAGACTTCTGAAGTTTCCAGTGTCGAGAGCGTTTATCTCTCCGCCAGTCAGAGTTTTCGGATACGCGCCAGCGAAGGTGCGACACGGAGCAGTTCGCGAGCAGGGGTTTGCATCATCACCAAACGCGGAGACCCATGTTCGGGATGCTGAGCCGCCGCTACCGGACAGGTTTGATTCGACCAGACTGCCGTTGGAGACGAAATGATTGTTGGTCTGACTGGAATCGATGCTTCCGGTTCCCGAAGTTGCAAGAGCCTGACCATTACCGAACAAGGTCGCACGTGACAATGTGACGTTGGCGCCATCTGCAGCTCTGACGCCGGTGACAAATCCCGAGATGGTGGTGTTGCTGAGTTTCAGCGATGCGGTTGCTCCCGCAGCAGGAGTGGCTTGAACGCCGTCGCCGCAACCATTGCGGATTTCGACGTTGTTCACCGTGACGTCGGATGTTCCTGACGTTGGTGATATGAGAATACCGGCCGTCTGAGCGAAGGAGATCCGAGAATCTTCGATAACGACGCTGCCGGCTTGAAGGACCCGGACGGCTGAGGCCATCTGGTAGGTGCCTGGTGTGCTCGAGCAAGATCCTGAGACTTGCGATGGATAGAAATCCAGACCGCGAAGCACGACGCGATCAGTTGGGCCGGCATTGACGGTGACTCCAAACCCGCCCGTACTCACCTGTATGCCAGATTCGACAGCCGATCCATCGATCGTGATCGACTTCGTCACAGTCACCGTACCGAAACCACCGGAGTCCTGCGCGATAATCGTGCCGCCGGCTGCGGTTTTGGAAATGGCACCAGCGAAAGTCTTGCAAGGATCAATGGAAGTGCAGGCATTGACATCGTCACCAACACCACTCACGTAAGTGGTATTCGCTCCGCCGGTGGCGTGCACCGGTGTAGCAACCAGTGCGTACATCGATGAAAGCCCTAAAAACACGAGCATGAATGACGCCGCAGCCTTGCGCAGGGATGGAGCTAGTGTCATTTTCGGGGGCCTCGTTGTTTCAGTTAGTGCCGATTAATTCGACAACAGAAATTTCCCCCGAAATTTGTGATCACTTTATTGCACGACATAGCCAGCGAACAATGCGGTAGCAAGTGTTGCAAATATGCAATAACTATCGAGGCGGTTGTACATCCTATTCGCGTGCGGCAAATTTGCTCAGAAGGGAAAGAGCGGTGCTGCTGCGAGCCACTTTGCATCGAAATGATGAAGAAATGTAGTGGCCACAGCCGCAACTATGCCTGAGGTGGAACCGGCGACCTTCCGAGTTTCAGATGGGTGCGCACCATATAAATAGGTCTTGACAGTCATGCACAGTCAGTGAGTGTGTCTTGTGAGTCCCTCACAGTTCGTGTGAGTGCTGCAGAGTCTGTGCACATTGT
>CAFBMC010000025.1_pt1 | contig 17534 bp, 15 predicted proteins | sample 7268441 | NCBI WGS metagenome assembly CAFBMC01 (sample SAMEA6814051, study PRJEB35770) | freshwater metagenome | biome: Freshwater; feature: Freshwater reservoir; material: water | place: Czech Republic | collected 2017-05-23 | depth 30m m | reverse complement strand
GCACGCGGCCTCATGTATTAGTCATGACAGCGACGCCGATTCCACGCACTGTTGCGATGACGGTGTTTGGAGATCTTGATATTTCCACTCTGGAAGGGCTACCTGAAGGTCGCGCGGGTGTCACTACGCATGTAGTTCCCATGAAAGAAAAACCTGCCCATGTTGATCGAGCCTGGCAACGAGTGCGCGAGGAAGTTGCTGCAGGCCACCGTGTTTTCGTCGTGTGCCCTCGCATTGGAGATGACGGCGGTGACGAGGATTTACTCGAGTTAGAAATTGAGGACGAAGCCGAGTCCAAGCGTCCATTGACCTCCGTCATTGAAACGGCAGAGTATTTGACGGCTGGTCCTCTGGCGGGGCTTCGCATTGGAATCCTGCATGGACGAATGTCAGCTGAAGACAAAGAGGCAGCCATGGCTGCCTTTGCAAATATTGAGGCAGATCCAGGCATCGACGTACTAGTTTCCACGACGGTGATTGAAGTAGGTGTGGATGTGCCAGCCGCAACAGCGATGGTGGTGCTGGATGCAGATCGCTTTGGGATTTCGCAGTTGCATCAACTGCGAGGGCGAGTGGGGCGCGGAAAGTTTGCGGGCCTGTGTTTACTGATGACTCAGGCAGATCCAGGAACCCCTGCTCGCGACCGACTTGATGCAGTGGCATCAACCACCGACGGTTTTGAACTCGCGCGTCTTGATTTGGCGCAACGTCGCGAGGGCGATGTGCTGGGTGCATCACAATCGGGACGTCGCTCATCTTTGAAGCTTTTGCAAGTGGTAACTGACGTTCAAGTCATCGAAGAGGCTCGTGCCGCAGCCAATAGGCTGCTGTTACTTGACCCGCTTCTCGATACACATCCAGATCTTCGTGAGGCCCTTGGCGAGCTCGTTGCGCAGGATCAGGCTGAATTTATGGAGAAGGCATGACGCGCATCATCGCTGGTCAGGCGAAAGGTCGCCGACTCCTCGTACCCACAACGGGCACGCGGCCGACCTCTGATCGGGTGCGCGAGTCACTCTTCAACACGCTGACCAGTGAGTTCATGGCTGATGATCGTGACTGGAGCTCCATTTCGGCTCTTGACTTATATGCAGGCAGTGGCGCGCTTGGGATCGAAGCGGCTAGTAGAGGTGCGCAGCCAGTAGTGCTGGTGGAAAAAGCCCGGCCCGCAGCAGAAGCTATTCGCAAAAATATTGAACTTATTGGATTGCCCGGAGTGCAATTAATCTCGACTGGGGTGGCTGATCTTCTCAACCGCACGGCGAGTTCGTCGTTCACGCTGGTGTTCGCTGATCCGCCCTACGACGTGCCAGCAACCTCAATCAATGCACTTCTTGGCGGGCTGGTTCAAGCTGGCTGGATTGCGGTCGATGCCCGGGTTGTGGTTGAGCGCCCTTCATCAGATTCTGCGTCGCCTTTGCCGAGTACCTGGATCGACTTTTCACAACGCAGGTATGGAGACACAACTCTTTGGTACGGTCGCGCCACAAACACGACAGGAGAATGAACGGTGCGTAGAGCAGTTTGCCCAGGGTCTTTTGATCCGGTGACCAATGGGCATCTCGATGTTTTTGCCCGCGCAGCGAAAATTGCTGACGAGGTGGTCATCGTGGTGGCGATCAATAAGAACAAATCCGGCACCTTTAATATCGAAGAGCGCATGGAAATGTTGCGTGAAGTCGTAGCCCCGTACCCAAATATCCGCGTGGATTCCTTCATGGGCCTACTGGTCGACTACTGCAAGGCCAATGACGTTCAGGCGATCGTCAAGGGACTTCGCGCCGTCACTGACTTTGACTACGAGCTCCAGATGGCTCAAATGAACTATCGCTTGACTGAAATTGAGACCTTGTTCGTCTCCACGAACCCGATCTACAGTTACTTGTCATCAAGTCTGATCAAGGAAGTGGCAACCTATGGTGGAGATATCGACGGTTTGCTGCCTGGCTCAGTTCAAGAGCGACTCTTGGCGCGCATTGCCGAGAATAAGAAATAACCCGACTTTTCGCCTGTTCGTGAGATCGTAGAGGCCGAACGCATCAGGATCGATGCTGTTTTAGGCAACTGTTGCGCGCATTGGTAGGGAGTGGTCATGGATCTGCAAGACCGGTTAGAGGAACTTGCCGTCGTCATTGAAGATGCCAAGGCCATGCCGCTTTCGGCATCCTGCATTGTCAATCGCCAGCAGATCTTGGATCTGATCCAGGAAGTACGCCAGTTGCTCCCGGAGTCGGTTTACCGAGCCGATGAGTTGCTTGCTGACCGTGAAGCGGTCGTCCAAGATGGTCGCCGTGAGGCTGATCGGGTGTTGGAGCGAGCTCGCGGCGAAGCCGATCGAATGGTGGCGGAGCATGAGGTCTATCTGGCGGCTGTAGCCGAAGCTGAGGCGATTCGCTCGGCTGTTGATGACGAAACAACCACGATGCGACGCGAAACTGACGACTACATCGACGCGAAACTTGCGACTTTTGAGATCACGCTGCAGAAGACTTTGCAGACCGTTGATCGTGGACGCGAGCGTCTGCGTAGCCAGATGTATCAAGAACTTGCACCAAACTCCGACCTCGAGCCTGACTTTGGCGGCGGCTTCTACGACGACCAGCAGTAGTCGTCGACCTTTCCCGACTTTGGGGAACCTGACCGTAACCGGTACTCTTGCCTGTCAGCCTCTAGCGAGGTCCTGATTGCTTGGGGCAAACCTTGCCACTTGCTGATCCAAAAGGGGAGCTGTGACCAGCCTCGATCCACGTAGTGCCCTCGTGCTCGACACGGATGCACTTGGCCTGCCACGTAGGCCTGGTTCGATGGTCGAAGTTTCCCGGACGGCGCCAGCGCCAAGCGATCTGGGCGTAGCAATGGCCAGAGTTATTCCTGATTCACCTATTGAGATGGAACTTCGTCTTGAAGCGGTGATGGAGGGTGTTTTGGTCAGCGGAGAAGTGGATCTGGAGATCAGCGCGGAATGTGCGCGCTGTTTGGAACCACTGACCTGGGAGGAAACGGTCGATATCAGCGAGCTATTCGCCTATCCCGCCACGGATTCCCGGGGCGCGGTTGTCGAGGAGCCCGAGGATGACGAAGATCCGTTGCCGACGCTTGATGGCGATCTCATCGACCTTGAGCCAACGCTGCGAGACTCTGTGGTGATAGCGATGCCGATGGCACCGTTGTGCTCACCGGATTGCGCCGGTTTGTGTTCCGAATGTGGAATTCGACTCGACGACCATCCAGGGCATGTACACCAAGCCGTTGATCCGCGGTGGTCAGCACTTGCTGGCCTCGCAGATCCACAAGAGGACTAGGCGACCGCCTGCTCCCGGTAATAACGCAACAACCGAAAGAGGAAAGACCGTGCCAGTACCAAAGCGGAAGACTTCGCGATCCAACACCCGTCACCGTCGGTCACAGTGGAAAGCCATTGTTCCCAATCTCGTGACCTGCACAAACTGCAGTTCAAAGCGCCTTGCGCATACTGCGTGCCCAACATGTGGCACGTACGCCAAGCGTCGCGTCCTGGACGTCTAATACTCACATGACAACAGTTGCCCTTGATCTCCTTGGCGGAGATGGGGCTCCTGGTGTTGTCGCAGATGCTGCGGCGGCACTGCTTGCGAACTCCGCGAACACCGGCCTTCGGCTTGCCATTGTTGGCCCGGTTGATGTCGCGCGCGATCAATTAGTCGCGCGAGGCGTCGACTTGCACCGGGTCACGTTGTTACCCGCGACCTGCGGTGTGAGCATGGATGCTGCCCCACTTGAGGTGGTGCGTGCTGATGCGCAGCTTGAGTCAGCGCAGACCACCGTCGTGGTTGCCGCTCGAGCCGTGCGTGACGGTCTTGCTGATGCCTGGGTGTCGGTAGGTCATACGGGCGCTTCCGTAGCATCGGCTGTCCTGACTCTAGGTCGGATTCAAGGTATGCAGCGGCCCGCGCTGGCCGTTGTGGTCCCAGCGCTGGCTTCGCCGGTTGTCTTGCTTGACGTGGGCGCCACAACCACGAGCTCGGTCGCAACGCTGGAACAGTTCGCCCTCGCTGGTCATGCCTTCGCTCAAGCAGTGGGCGTCAGCAATCCGGCCATTGGTTTACTGACCATCGGTTCGGAATCTGGCAAAGGTGATGAACTACGTGTTGAAGCCGATACGCACCTAAGAGAAGTCCTCAATGCTCGGGGTTTGGTGTACGCAGGCCCAGTTGAAGGCTTCGATGTCACTCGAGGCAACCGGGCCCAAGTCATCGTCACCGATGGGTTCACCGGCAATGTGGTCCTTAAAAGTATTGAGGGAGCTGCGGCTTGGGCCGCACATCAAATCGGATTGGCCTACGGAGATTCAGGTCCCGCTCGAGGTGTCGTGCGAGCTGCAGCGGCCGGTGACTTTGCTGGAGGTTTATTGCTGGGTGTAGACGGGGTGACTGTGGTTGGGCATGGTGCCGGAACCGCCGCCCAGGTCATTGGCTGCGTGGAACTTGCTCAACGGGCCGTGGAACAAGACGTGATTGGAAATATCAGTGCTGCCTTGTCGGGTCTTCAATGATGGAGGCTGTGGCGGCGGCTTTTGCCCGCGTCCTTGGGCATGAAGTTTCATTACGTGCAGATACGCCAGTTGAGGCCTATGGCCCTTGGCTAGATATCGCCGTTCTTGTGGCCGTTGCTTTGAAAGAGTCAACAGGAATTGCGTTGTCGGACGCACAACTATTTTTAGCCCAGGTTGCCGGAGATCTCGCAACCGCTTTAGAAGCGAATTCAAGATGAATGCAAAGTTGTCAGATTCTCGATTGGCGCAGTTGTCTGAGCTGCGAAATGAACTTGGCGTGGAAGTCAGCGACGAACTTCTCCATCTGGCATTGATTCATCGATCCTTCGCCTATGAACAAGGTGGGATCCCACATAACGAGCGGCTGGAATTTCTGGGCGATTCGGTTCTGGGCATAGTCGTAACTGATGAGTTGTACCGACGGTTCCCAGATTCGGCAGAAGGTCAGCTCGCCAAAATTCGCGCAGCTGTGGTGAATGCGCGAGCGCTTGCAGAGGTTGCACGTGCAATTGGCTTGGGTAACTTCATCTTGTTGGGGCGCGGAGAAATTACTACGGGCGGGAACGACAAGTCCTCAATTTTGGCTGACTGTATGGAAGCCGTTATTGGCGCCGTTTACCTCACGGGAGGCTTGTCCGAGGCTGGGGATTTCGTTCACCGAGTTTTCGATCCGATGATTGCCGCCTCCGCGGACCTTGGTGCCGGCCTTGATTGGAAGACGTCGCTGCAAGAGGCTGCAGCGGCAGCAGACCTTGGGGTGCCGCAATACCTGGTCGAAGATTCTGGACCAGACCACCAGAAAGAATTTGCCGCTGGCGTTGTTGTTGGAGGCAAAGTTCTCGGCACGGGTGTGGGTCGCTCGAAGAAGATCGCTGAGCAGCAAGCCGCGGAAATGGCCTATCTGGCCTTAACCGAAAATGCCTGAACTTCCCGAGGTTGAAGTGGTTCGCCGGGGGATTGACCAGTGGTCAACCAACCGGATCATTTCCCGTGTTGAAGTCCTGCACCCGCGGGCCGTGCGTCGCCAGGTAGACGATCTTGCTGGCGAACTCATCGGCCAGCAATTTCGGTGTGCATCACGTCGTGGAAAATACCTATGGCTGCCCTTTGTTGGTGAGGATTCTTGCTTAATCGTTCATCTTGGGATGAGTGGGCAACTCCTAGTCCAGCCCGAAAAATCCAACTTTGAAAAACACCTTCGAGTTCGGATCGCCTTCGCCGAGGGGGGTAATGACCTCAGGTTTGTTGATCAGCGCACTTTTGGATTGGTACAGACCGACGAGTTAGTAGATGACGGAACCGGTGGTGGGATTCCGGCCCACGTGGCCCATATCGCGCGCGATCCGCTGGACCCGCTTTTCGATGAGGAAGCCTTCCTGTTTGCGGCTCGAGGCAAAGACACCGAAATTAAGCGCGTGTTACTTGACCAGGGGCTCGTTTCAGGAATTGGCAACATTTACGCCGATGAATCGCTTTGGCGGTCCAAGATTCACGGAAATCGACGAGCCTCATCAATTTCGGCTCCACACCTGCGAGAGCTGCTGGATCAGGCTCGTGAAGTCATGACCCAAGCGCTTGCGGCGGGTGGAACGAGCTTTGATTCCCTCTACGTCAACGTGAACGGTGATTCCGGATATTTCAGCCGGTCCCTGAATGCCTACGGGCAAGAAGGACAGCCTTGCCCTCGATGCGGCTCGGCAATTCAACGTGAAAAGTTCATGAACCGGTCGAGCTTTTCCTGCCCGAGGTGTCAGCGGCCACAACGCCACAGCGAGCGGTAGACTGCTCTAACTGTCAAAGGCGCACTTCCCCCGCCCCAGCGACCCGGAGAACCGTGCATCTCAAGAGTATGACTTTGAAGGGCTTCAAGTCCTTCGCATCTTCCACAACCATGCATTTCGAGCCTGGCGTCACCTGCGTGGTGGGTCCCAACGGTTCGGGCAAGTCCAACGTGGTGGACGCTCTTGCCTGGGTGATGGGCGAGCAAGGCGCCAAGAGTCTGCGTGGCGGAAAAATGGAAGATGTCATCTTCTCTGGCACTGCTGGTCGAGCACCGCTTGGTCGCGCTGAGGTTTCTCTCACGATCGACAACTCCGATGGGGCACTACCTATTGATTACACCGAAGTAACTATTTCGCGAACCCTGTTTCGCAACGGTGGTTCTGAATACGCGATGAACGGCCAGCCGTGTCGTTTATTGGATGTCCAAGAACTTCTCAGCGACTCAGGCATTGGCCGTGAAATGCATGTGATCGTGGGCCAGGGTCAGCTCGACACAATCTTGCAGGCAACTCCCGAAGACCGACGCGGTTTTATTGAAGAAGCGGCTGGCGTGCTCAAGCATCGTCGTCGCAAAGAAAAAGCTCTTCGCAAGTTGGATTCGATGGAAGCCAACTTGACGCGTTTGAACGACCTCACCACAGAACTTCGACGCCAGCTCAAACCCCTTGGGCGTCAAGCTGAAGTTGCTCGGCGCGCAGTGGTTATTCAAACCGATGCTCGTGATGCACGACTCCGCTTGATGGCTGATGATCTTGTGCAGATGCGCTCGGCCTTTGCTGCTGAAGTTGCAGATGAATCGGCACTTCGCAGCCGTCAGACTGAAGTTGAAACGGCGCTCAGCGGTCTGCGCGAGAAAGAATCCTCCACCGAAGCTGAAGTGATTTCGCAGGCTCCGCGTTTAGAAGCAACTCAAGAAACATGGTTTTCACTCAGTGGCCTACGGGAACGTTTCCTTGGACTCGTTCAATTAAGTACGGAACGCGTGCGCAACTTGCAGCCAGAGTCAGCTGAGGAAAACCCTGGCCGGGATCCTGAACAACTCGATGCTGAAGCGCGAACCTTGCGCGCACAAGAATTTGAATTGAGTCGCGAAGTTGAAGCATCCCGTGATGGATTAGCTGGAGCAAGCGCTGCCCGTCAACAAGCCGAGGAAGCGTCCGCGGCTGAAGAACGACGTGTTTCCTCGGTGGAAAAAGCTGCTGCTGGGCGTCGCGAAGCTCTCGTTCGCCTTACTGGCCAAGTGCACGCCGCCCAGTCGCGCCTTGAGGCACGCACTCATGAACTCGAGCGCCTTCGCGAGTCCATTCGCGAGGCAACTGAACGTAGCGATAAAGCGCAATCAGAATTTCAGGCGATCGAAGTCAAAGTCGCTGGTCTTGATGAAGGTGAAGTTGGTCTTGATGAACGCCATGAGCGTGCGGAAACTGCGCTGATCGCAGCAGATGCAGAAGTTGAACGTTTGCGTGGAATTGAAGCGGCTAGCGAACGTGAACGCGCTGCCCTTGCTGCACGTCTTGAAGCCTTGTCAATGTCACTCACTCGTAAAGACGCCGGCGGAGCACTCGTCGCCGCGGCAGATAAAGTCCCTGGTTTCGTTGGTCCGCTTGCCAAGCAGTTGCAGATCGAACACGGCGCCCAAGCAGCAGTAGCTGCAGTACTGGGCGATCTCGCTGATGCAATCGTCGTCCGCGGAGTTCAGGCTGCAGTGAGTTCCCTCGTGCTACTCAAGGAGCAAGATGCTGGACGCGCCGCGCTGGTTGTGGCCACAGCTGGTTTCGACAATCACGTTGCAACTACAGGCGTGGCTCCAACGGGCACTTGGCTCCGCGATCAAGTTCGTTGCGATGAGAGTCTGCGAGCAGTAGTAGACCGGCTTCTTCTTGGCGCCGTCCTGGTGAGTGATGTTGAACAAGCAGCTGAGGCATCACAATCGCACCCAGAGCTTATTTTTGTTACCCCAGTTGGCGATGTTTTCACTCGAGATGTAGTTCACGGCGGATCACAGAGCACGCTCAGTTTGCTCGAGGTTCAAGCGGCTTACGATGAAACAGAGTCGGCACTGCAGCAAGCCGTACACACTGCCGAGCGCGCGCGCTTCGACATGGTTGCCGCAAGGCAAGCTCAGACCCAAGCAGCAACTCTTGTTGAGCAGGCACTCTCTGGCCTGCACGAGTCAGATGCTCGAATGGCAGCTGTAGCTGAACAACTCGGTCAACTTGGCCAAGTTGCACGCGCAGCAACCGCAGAAGCCGCGCGTCTGACTCAGACGTTGTTGGCAGCCGAAGTTGCGCACACAACAGATGTGACGAATCACGAACAGTTACAAGAACGTTTTGCTGTTGCTCAAGCCGAGCCGGAAATCGAAGTGGGTGATGATCAGCGCTCAGTCTTTGCTGATGCCGCCAGAGTTTCGCGTCAGGCAGAGGTTGACGCGCGTCTTGCGCTTCGCACCGGTGAAGAACGAGTCGCCGCAGTTGGTATTCGCGCTGATCAACTTGAACGAGGGGCAAATGCCGAACGTGAGGCTCGGGTGGCAGCCATTGCGCGACGCGAACAACGCGCTCGTGATCTCACCACAGCTCAAGCGGTTCTAAGCGGAGCAAAAGCTGCGCTTTCACGCATCGAAGCCTCAGTTGCTCAGGCTAGTGCTGATCGTTCTCAGGCAGAAAAGCAGCGCAAGGAGCGCGATGAAACCTTGATCGCGGTGCGCTCAAGAATTCGTGAGCTGGCAGCAGAGTTTGACCTCCTTAAAGACAGCGTTCATCGCGACGAAGTAGCTCGAGCTGAGCAGCGGATGCGTATCGAGCAGGTTGTTGATCGTGCGATGGAAGAATTCGGCATTGAACCAGAAGTTTTGGTTGGCGAATATGGTCCTGACCAACTTGTGCCACCAAGTTTGATTGTTGCCGGTGATGAAGTCCCTGAAGATGCTCCGGCACCGCAGGCTTACCCATTCGTTCGTGTTGAACAAGAAAAGCGACTCAAGGAAGCTGAGCGCGGCTTGGCACTTCTGGGCAAGGTAAATCCACTTGCCTTGGAAGAGTTCAATGCCATGGAAGAACGCCATCGCTTCTTGTCTGAACAACTTGACGATCTACGCCGCACCCGCGATGACCTTCTTGACATCATCAAGGAAGTCGACGCTCGAGTTGAGCAAGTTTTCACTGAGGCGTATGCGGAGATCGAACGTGAGTTCTCAGGAGTCTTTGGTCGGTTGTTCCCCGGTGGCGAAGGCCGATTGATCCTCACCGATCCAAGCAACATGTTGACAACTGGTGTTGATGTGGAAGCCCGACCTCCGGGCAAGAAGGTCAAGCGACTTTCATTGCTCTCCGGAGGTGAACGTTCACTTACTGCAGTGGCTTTCCTGGTCGCATTGTTTAAGGCGCGACCTAGTCCGTTCTATGTGCTTGACGAAGTTGAAGCAGCTCTCGATGATGTGAACCTTGGTCGCTTGATCGACATCATTGAAGAGTTGCGCGATAGTTCCCAACTCATCGTGATCACCCACCAAAAGCGCACCATGGAAATTGCGGATGCACTTTATGGTGTGTCGATGCGTGGAGATGGCGTGACGCAGGTCATTGGTCAACGTTTGCGTGAGTCTGCAACTGCATCATGAGTGCGCAGGTCTGGATAGCTTTAGCGGTCATTGCAGTCATTATCGCGACCGTAGCGGTCGTTTTCTTTCTTCGTTCGTCAACGTCATTTGATGGAACTATTTCACGAACTTCGCAAGTTGAGACATTAGAGGATGGCGTTGCACCACCGGACTCCTATGTACCCGAAGTGGCTCATGAAACGGCTACCACCGATTTCTTGCCGAGCACCGCTCAGGATCGGATAAGTGCCGCACCTGGTGATGAGGATTTAGATTTCGGGTTTGAAGTTCCAGATCCTGCTATCGGGCGTATGCATCGGCTTCGGGCACGGCTTGCGCGTTCCAATAATGCAATCGGCAAAGGTCTCCTAGGACTTCTGAGTCGAGATAATCTCGACGAGCAAACTTGGGAAGAGATCGAAGAAACGCTACTTGGTGCTGATCTTGGCGTTGGTCCGACGCTGGAACTCATGGATCGTCTTCGTTCCGCTGTTCGAGTTGAGGGCAATGCCGATCTGGAGCGTCTGACTCAATTGCTGCGAGAAGGACTGTTGGAGCTCGTAGACCCAACGCTGGATCGCTCGCTCGTGACCAAGGTTGATGGTAGACCAGCAGTTGTTCTCATTGTTGGAGTTAATGGCACGGGTAAGACCACAACGACAGGCAAGTTGGCTCGACTGCTGATTGCCGAAGATCAAACTGTGCTGCTTGGCGCGGCTGACACGTTCCGGGCTGCAGCCGCGGAGCAATTGCAAACCTGGGGCGATCGTGTCGGTGCACCCGTCGTGCGCGGGCCCCAAGGATCAGACCCTGCTGCAGTGGCGTTCGATGCTGTTGCCACTGCGATAGCGGCCGAGCTGGATACTGCAGTGATCGATACAGCCGGACGTTTGCATACTAAGACGGGCCTTATGGATGAACTGGACAAAGTCAAGCGAGTTATTGAAAAACAGTCACCTGTCGATGAGGTACTTTTAGTCCTTGACGCAACGACTGGTCAAAATGGATTAGTCCAAGCGCGTGTATTCGCTGAGGTTGTCAACGTCACAGGTGTGGTGTTAACGAAATTAGATGGAACAGCTCGAGGTGGAATCGTTATCGCGGTGCAGCGCGAACTCGGAGTGCCAGTGAAACTGGTGGGTCTAGGCGAAGGTCCAGATGACTTAGCACTATTTGATCCGATTGAGTTTGTGGAGGCGATTATCAATGGTTGAGGCAATTGTTCGGGAGCTCCGTCCGGTTGGCAGAGAAAGACTCCTATTAGCAACTGAAGCTTGTCTGAATGCTGGGATGGAAGTTCGGGTCGCTGACATCTGTAAAGCGGCAGATGTGAGTGCTGCCCTGATCTATAAGTACTTCGTCGACCGTGACGACCTCATCGCTGAGGCGTATGCCCGCATCTTTAAGGGCCTGGTAGCTTCGGATTTGCAGGCTATTTCGCATTTCCCAACTGATCTGGATCAGATGCGAATCGCGATTCGTCAGCAGGCTCGCGAAATCTTTAGTGCGGAGCGCGATGTCGTGCGCTGGACTCGTTTAGAGGCGCTTGCTCATGCTCGAATGAACCCAGGGATAACCGAACGCATCGAAATTGCTCGCAAGGAGCTGGTTGATGGCATGGCTGATGCAGTCATGAATTTTGTAGGCATCACCATTACTCGTGCGGAAGCGGAAACCCTAGGTGTGATCTCGCTGGGAATGATCCTTGGCGCTACCGCGATGTCGCCTCAGCGGATGAGTGAAGACCAGCGAATGATGCTTGCTGAAATGTGGTCAACCATGATCTATTCCACTCTTGAGCGCGCTCGCACCTAGCGATCAACTCTTAGATAGTTAACACAGCCGTTACTTTAGGGGCGATTTTGTCACAGTACGGTAATCAACTACGTCCCTAAGGGAAATCTGAGTCCGACAATCTCTCTCCTGTCGACATACGCGACCGGCCACATAGTGGTTCGAAGGGAGACTGGAAATGGAATCGGCGTTAGATACAGGCAACACAGCATGGCTGTTGACCTCAACGGCTTTGGTGTTGTTAATGATCCCCGGCCTCGCATTCTTTTATGGAGGTATGGTTCGGCAGAAGTCAGTGCTGAACATGCTCATGATGGTGATGGGTGCTTTGTTCGTCGTGGGCGTTCTATGGACGTTCTTCGGATACGGAATGGCATTTGGCACTGATGCGGCGGGAGTCTCGGACAACAATTGGATAGGTAACGTCTCCGAGAACATCGGATTGGCAAACCTCATCACGGATAACCCAGAGGCAAGCTATCCAGCGATGGCTTTCGTTGCCTTCCAGGCGATGTTTGCTTGCATCACGGTCGGGTTGATCGCTGGCGCAATTGCTGATCGTGCTCGTTTTGGTGCATGGATGGTGTTTGCCGGCATTTGGGCGACCGTCGTGTACTTCCCAGTAGCTCACTGGGTATGGGCATCAAGTGGCTGGATCTTCAAGCTCGGAGTGATCGACTTCGCAGGTGGCACCGCGGTGCATATCAACGCTGGTGCAGCCGCTCTTGCTCTCGCAATTGTGCTTGGCCGCCGAGTTGGCTGGCCAAAGCAGCCGATGAAGCCTCACAACCTCACCCTCGTCATGATCGGTGCAGGCTTGCTCTGGTTTGGTTGGTTTGGATTCAACGCTGGTTCGGCACTTGCAGCCAACAACGCTTCAGCGGTCGTGTTCTATAACACCTTCATTGCAACCTGTGCTGCTGCACTTGCCTGGTTGCTCGTTGAGAAACTGCGCGATGGACACGCAACATCCCTTGGCGCTGCTTCTGGTGTCGTTGCTGGACTGGTGGCTATCACGCCTTCCTGTTCCGCAGTCACACCAATCGGGGCCATCATCATCGGTGTCATTGCCGGCGCGCTGTGTGCTCTAGCAGTTGGCTTGAAGTACCTTTTCAAGTTCGATGACTCACTTGACGTTGTCGGTGTCCACCTTGTTGGCGGAATCGTCGGTACGTTGTTGATTGGCTTCCTTGCAACCGACGCAGCTCCAGCCGCAGTCAATGGGCTGTTCTACGGTGGCGGCTTGGACCAACTCGGCAAGCAAGCAATCGGTGCTTTCGCGGTCTTGGGCTACTCTTTGGTCGCAGCACTTATCATTGGCTACGCAATCAAATTCACGATGGGCTTCCGGATTACCGAGGAGCAGGAAATCACTGGTATCGACCTGGCAGAACATGCTGAGTCTGCATACGAATTCGGTGACAGCGGCGGTGGCGGTGTCTTTGCGGGCATGGGCCATGGTCACTCAGCAGCACGGGCAGAGGAGAACTAGTCATGAAGTTGATAACCGCAATCATCAAGCCGTTCAAGCTTGAAGACGTAAAAGGCGCACTTGAAGCTGCTGGGATCCACGGTCTCACAGTTTCTGAAGCTTCCGGCTTTGGTCGGCAGCGTGGCCACACAGAGGTTTATCGCGGTGCGGAATACACCGTAGATCTCGTACCAAAGGTACGCATCGAAGTTGTCGTAGACGATGAAGATGCTGACCGTGTTGTTGACGCGATCGTCGGCGCTGCGCAAACTGGGCGCATCGGCGATGGCAAGGTCTGGGTTTCCTCAGTCGAGTCCGTCGTGCGTGTGCGCACCGGCGAACGCGGCACGGATGCTCTGTAATTCACTAGGAGAATGATGCGCGCAGATGTTGAAGTCATCAGCGCACGAAATTCCATCGTGCGTCGTCCAGGGCCTTTTGGTTCTGGACGACGCACGGAATTAACTGAAGTAACTGATGCTTGGCTCAAAGAAGTATTTAAAGCTTCCCACCCACTTGCCGATGGCATTTGCTTAGTGGCCGTTGGTGGTCATGGACGTTCGCAGCTATCTCCGGGAAGCGATCTAGACCTCGTCCTTTTGCATCGCATTGATCCGCGAAGGGCGGCGGCAGTAGCCCAAGAACTCTGGTACCCAATTTGGGATGCAGGACTTTCGCTAGATCACAGTGTGCGAACTGTCGCCGAGGCCAGACGGCTAGCGGGCGAAGATATTAAAGTTATTCTTGGCTTGCTGGATATGCGAGTAATCGCTGGTGATGCCGCGATAGGTGAGCAGCTCCGTAAGGCGATTTATGCAGACTGGCGCGCTACTGCACCCAAGCGGATGCCCGAACTACGCACTCTTGTTAATCAAAGAAAAGAGCGGTTCGGCGAACTTGCAACAATGCTCGAGCCGGACCTCAAAGAAGCTTACGGCGGGCTGAGAGAAGCCACCGTTCTACGAGCAATCGCAGCATCGTGGATCACTGACCTCACGCACACCCAATGGCAACATGGGATGGATTTTCTACTCAACGTTCGAGATGCCCTACATCAAGTAACCAAGCGAAATAGTGACGTCTTGTTGCTGCAAGAACAGGACGCTGTCGCAGAAGTGATGGGCATCAGCGATGCAGATGACTTACTGAGGCAGGTGTACACAGCTGCCCGAGCGATCGCTTACGCATCGGATTCTGCGTGGCATCGCGTTGAGCGGCTGACCCTGAGAACTTCGAAATTTGGTCTGAGGCCTGTAAAAAAAGGTAGTCCAGAGCGGGTGCCTCTCGCCGAGGGTGTTGTGATTCAAGAGGGGGAAGCGGTTCTTGCGATAGAAGCGCGCCCGGAAAAAGACCCAGTTCTTATCCTGCGCGCCGCCGCCGCTGCCGCGCAAGCAGGACTGCCACTAGCCCCGCACACCGTCAGTCGATTGGCTCATGAAAGTGCGCCGTTACCTACGCCTTGGAATCAAGAAGCGCGTGACGCTTTCTTGTCGCTACTCGGGGCCGGCTCTGCAACATTGCCGGTTTGGGAAGCGTTAGACCAGCTCGATCTCATCTCGAAATTAATCCCAGGTTGGGGAGTTGTTCGATCTGCCCCGCAGCGAAACGCTTTGCACAAGTACACAGTCGATCGACATCTTGTTGAATGTGTCATTCAGGCTAGTGCACTGACGCGCAAAGTGGATCGACCCGATTTATTATTGTTGTCCGCACTATTCCATGATTTTGGCAAGGCTAGGTTGGGGGATCACAGCGAAGTAGGAGCTGCGCTCGTGGGAGAAGTGCTGGTGCGCATGGGATATGTGGCTGCTGATATCGGAATAGTCTCATTACTTGTTCGACATCACTTACTCCTGGCGGACACGGCTACCCGGCGCGATTTAGATGATCCGGCGACTGTTGCTTATGTTGCTGAGCGCATTCCAGATCCAGCCATTCTCGATCTTCTTGCAGCACTCACCGAGGCAGACGCGATTGCAACCGGCTCGTCGATGTGGAGTTCTTGGCGCCAGAATTTGATTAAAGAACTGGTCAAGCGCACGCATGAGGCGATCGCTGGTAGGCCGCTGCCCGAGCAGCCCACTCTTACTCAGGAGCAACTTGTCGCGATTGATCAATCGGGTGTCTGGGTGGTCTTGCGCGAGGTGGCAGACGGACACGAGCTCACGTTGGCAGCGCCCGACCGAATTGGTCTCCTAGCCACTGTTGCTGGGGTGCTAGCCGTGCACCGATTGCAAGTGAGATCAGCTCGGGTCATGACTGTTGGCGATCGTGCAGTTCAGGTGTGGAACGTGCACCCAATGTATGGAGACTTGCCGAGCTCCGAGCTGCTCAGTGATGAACTACGCAATGCAATTGAGGGCACACTGGATATTGGCGAAAAGCTTCGAAAGCGGGACGAGGCTTACCCGCCAACGGTGTTCGCCGCGGCCCCAATGATTGAAATCATCGAGAATGCTTCTGAGCGCACGACGGTGCTTGAAGTCCGAGCACACGATGCCCCTGGACTGCTCTATCGGGTCACTCGGGCGATCGCAGCAGCAGATGCAGCCATCACTGGAGCAAAAGTAGCGACTTTGGGGTCTGACGCGGTTGACGTTTTCTTCCTTGTGGATCGAGAAGGCAACCCACTCAGCGAGCAACATTCTGCGGCAGTCAAGGTGACCATTTTGGGTGAATTGCTGGAGCAGATAGCCTGAGCTTGTGTTTGGCAACCTTTCCGACCGGCTCTCCGCGACCTTCAAGGGTCTTCGAGGCAAAGGTCGACTCTCAGAAGCTGATGTAGACGCCACCGTTCGCGAGATTCGGATCGCACTGCTCGAGGCTGACGTCGCCTTGCCTGTCGTGCGTGAGTTCTGTGCCACCGTCAAAGCTCGGGCTCTGGAAGTCTCGTCTGCTGGCGGTTTAAACCCCGCGCAGCAGGTCGTCAAGATCGTGCACGAAGAACTCGTTGCGATTCTCGGTGGTGAAACTCGAACCATTCGTTTTGCCAAGAACCCGCCAACGGTCATCTTGCTCGCTGGTCTTCAAGGCGCGGGCAAAACAACGCTTGCTGGAAAGCTCGCTGTTCAACTCAAGCGTGAAGGTCACACTCCACTCTTAGTAGCAGCAGATTTGCAGCGTCCAAATGCGGTAGATCAGCTCAAAGTCATCGGCGAACGCGCTGGGGTTCCGGTCTTTGCGCCCGAGCCTGGCAGCGGAGTCGGCGATCCCGTCAAAGTAACCAGAGATGCGCGTACGTTCGCTGCTCAAAAATTACATGACGTTGTCATTGTTGACACGGCCGGACGGTTGGCAATTGACGCCGAACTGATGGAACAACTTCGTCAGGTAAAGCAAGCGGCTCAACCCGATGAGGTCCTGTTCGTCGTTGACGCGATGATCGGCCAAGACGCCGTGCGCGTTGCTGAAGAGTTCATGAGCAGCGTTGGCTTTGATGGCGTAGTCCTGACCAAACTTGATGGCGATGCGCGTGGCGGTGCGGCTCTTTCGGTGAAGAACGTCACCGGTGCTCCGATCATGTTTGCTTCGACCGGTGAAAAACTCGAAGACTTCGAAGTCTTCCACCCAGAGCGCATGGCCAGTCGCATTCTTGACATGGGTGACGTGCTCACCCTGATCGAGCATGCTGAGCGTGCCTTTGACTCGGAGCAGACCGAGCGCCTGGCTGCCAAGGTTGCAAAGGGCGAGAGTTTTTCCCTAGATGACTTCCTAGAACAGATGCAGGCCGTGAAAAAGATGGGCTCGCTAGGCAAGGTCCTTGGCATGCTGCCGGGGATGGGCGAGATGAAAGCCCAGCTCGATCAGATTGACGATAAAGATCTTGACCGGGTGGCAGCGATCATTCAATCGATGACACCAGCTGAGCGTCAGGATCCCAAACTCCTCAACGGTTCACGCCGCGCCCGCATCGCCAAGGGTTCCGGCACTGCGGTCCAAGAGGTCAACTCACTCATGGAGCGATTCGCCCAGGCCCAGATCATGATGAAGCAGATGGGCAAGGGTGGAATGCCGGTTATGCCTGGGATGCCGGGATTCGGCATGGGTGGCGGCAAGAAATCCAAGGGCAAGATGCCAAAGCAGCAAAAGGCGGCCAAGGGTGCTCAAGGGCGCAGCGGTAACCCTGCCAAGCGAATTCTTGGAGATCAACAACAGGGTGCTAGCCAAGAGATAGCGCCGCCAAATCTGGGATCTTTGCCACCTGACCTCAAGAAGATGCTGGGTCAATAGGGCTCAAGGGTGGCCGTGGTCACCACCGCGGCAATGGTCTGGCAGAATGAGCGGGCACTTGCTGCGCCGAAGGACCCTCTCAACCCAAGGCACAGCAGTCCGCAAGGTCGAAGTTTCGCTGACGT
>CAFBMC010000024.1_pt1 | contig 18025 bp, 18 predicted proteins | sample 7268441 | NCBI WGS metagenome assembly CAFBMC01 (sample SAMEA6814051, study PRJEB35770) | freshwater metagenome | biome: Freshwater; feature: Freshwater reservoir; material: water | place: Czech Republic | collected 2017-05-23 | depth 30m m | reverse complement strand
TTGGTCGCTACTCATCGTTCGAATACTTATGGGGTCGTGTGCGGCTCTGATACTTACTTCAACCGGTGGAATCCTCGTCACCACGATGCATGGAACGACACGTCATGACGCCTGGCTCCTTTGGCGTGGGGCTGGAATGTCGGGAATGGTACTTGGACCTGTGTTTGGCCCAATTATCTCTACCCAAACGCAGTGGCGATTGCCCTTTTTATTCGATGCCTCACTCATGCTCGTCGCACTTGCTCTCGGTGCGTATGCCATGAAGGAAAGTCGCGACACTGATAGCACCTTCACCCTCGGTCTGCTCTTTCCCACGATGCTTTTAGGCCTTGGAATATTAAGCCCTTACCTCGCGATTCTCGCCGCAAAGAATCAAGTAGCTAACTGGTCACTAGTCTTCACAATTTTGATCGCTGGTGTGGCATGTATAGGTGGCTTTTTAATTCTCAATAGAAAAGCATCCAATAAACTCTTCGATACCAACATTGTCTTGCACAACCGCCGAATGTGGCTCACGGATATTTTCGGAGCCATACATGTGGGCGCGCTTTTCGTAGTTGTGGCTGCATTCACTGTCATTCTTGACGCTGATACCAATCTAAGTTCAGTCTGGATTGGCATCGGACTTTTGCCGCTGGTCGTACCATTAATCTCTTTGCACCTAGCAGCACACCGATTTCGTGAAAAGCACGGGCTTACTAGGCAAAAAGAAACGCTCATTGGATGTGTTCTTTTAGGGCTGAGCATGACTTGGTGGTTCTTCGTTGGAGTGCAGTCACCGTCATATCTCACGGTCCTACCTTCGCTCATCCTTGCCGGCGCTGGATTCGGTCTCATTCGACTGTATGGACATATGGGAGTAATTAAGGAAACGGGCCAACGATGGTCCTCGACACTTTTCGGAACACGCACATTCAGCAACCACATGGGTGCCGGATTCGGAGCCGTGGTGGTGGGATTTGTACTTGCTTCAGCCTCGATTGGAGCCAACACCCTAGAGCCGGAAGTCGGTAGACAGGCCGGCGTGGTTGCAGGATTAGCAATCTTGCTTGTCATTGTCAGCTCTGCTGTTTTCGCCTGGCTTAAAAGTGAACTACTCGGCCTTGAAGACCCACATTGGAATGCGGCTGCTCACGCCATCGAGGGCACTGAACCAATTATTCTTGCGCCGTAACTGTTACTGCAAGAGGTAGGCCGGTTGTACTGTCTCGCAAAAATCTTGACTCACAATTAAGGGGGGGGTCACCTGGATTCACGAACGACCATTTCTTGACCTAAGCCGGCCACGAGCCGACCTTGCTGATCGTAGATATGGCCGATGTAATGTCCGCGGCCGTAAGCCATCGATTGTGGAAGCCAGTCCATCAAGTTCCATTGGTTCATGTTGACCGGGCGATAAAACCACATTGCGTGGTCCAGGCTGGCAACACGAGGGTTCTTTGGAAACTCATCGAATTCGATCAGGCCAGTGTAAAAGTCTGAGACGTACGTCAATACGCAAGCGTGCAGATGTGGGTCATCAGGAAGTTCAGTAATCGATCGGGTCCATGTGCAATGCGGCATATCGTGATCGTCGTTAGGTGCCGCATTGCGCAGTTGGATGTCTTGCGATCCGCGAGGCGCATGTTGGGCGATAGATTCCTCGGGACTTAGCACCGAAGGCATTGAGACTGCTTGTACGTCTGGCCCATCTTCTGGCTGATGAAACGACACCGACATGTTGAAGATCACTTCGCCGTTTTGAACTGCCACTACCCGTCGAGCGGCATATGAACGCCCGTCACGGTCTCGAAAAACCTGCAGCTCAATTGGCCGTGCGCTGCGCCCTGCCCGCAGGAAGTACGCATGAAGTGAATGTGGAACTTGGCTTGGTTCAACTGTCTGACACGCAGCCAAGAGGGATTGTGCGGCAACCTGGCCGCCGTACAAGCCAGGAAAGTCAGGATCGACAACTCGGGTGATGAAGTTATCTTCATCAATGCGATCGATTGTCAGGATGTCAAGAATGCTGGCCATTGTCGGGAGCCTACGCGTGGATGGCTAGACGTGAAGAAACGGCCGGCGAAAGGATATCCGCCGGCCGTTTCTACTTGAGTGCTTAGAAGCGCTGGGCTCCATCAAGACGGATGGTGTAACCGTTGAGGAAATCGTTCTCACAGATCTGCATTGCGAGCTGTGCATATTCATCAGGGCGACCCATGCGCTTTGGGTTAGGGATAAGTGCACCGAAACGCTCGTTGAGTGCTTCAGCAGATGCATCACCGTATGCGTAGGTGTGGAAGGTTCCAGGTGCGATGGTCATCACTCGGATACCTGCAGGACCAAGATCACGAGCTGCAGTAAGGGTCATGCCGATGACGCCACCCTTAGCGGCAGAGTAAGCAACCTGGCCAACTTGGCCTTCAAAGCCGGCGATTGAAGCAGTTCCGATGCAGACGCCACGTTGGCCGTCGGCGTCGGCTTCATTCTGACTCATGACGGCTGCTGCACGGGAAAGTACCGTGAAGTGACCGACGAGGTAGATCTCGACTGTGAAACGGAAAGACTCAAGTGCAATCGGTACGCCATGGCGATCCACCATACGAACCGCGCCTCCGCCTGGGCCGCCCATGCCACCATGGACTGCAACTGCGACACGAAGTGGGGCCATTTCCTGAGCCGCGTTCACCGCTTCGATCACGGCTTGTTCATCGGTGATGTCAGTGCGCACGTACTGCACTGAAGAGCCAAGCTCCTTTGCAAGCGCAGTTGCCCGCTCGTCGTGGAGATCAGCGATAACAACCTTTGTACCTGCAGCTACCAAACGTCGAACGGTTGCTTCGCCGAAGCCGCCGGCTCCGCCAGTCACGATTGCTGATGCGCCTTTGAGTTCCATAGTTCCTCCTGTTGATCCTGGTAAGACATTTATTGAATGGGCAGATTATGGCTGGAGATGGGCCGTGCTGGGGTGGAACATCACAAAAGTGACCGACCCAATATCGGTGCCAGCCACTTTTATGGTGTGGATGCTTAGAAGCGCTGGGCTCCATCAAGGCGAATCGTGTACCCATTGAGGAAGTCGTTTTCGCAGATTTGAAGCGCGAGCTGTGCATATTCATCGGCCCGACCCATGCGCTTTGGGTTAGGGATGTGCTGAGCGAACCGCTCGTTGAGCTCTTCGATCGGCGTATCGCCGTAGGCGTAGGTGTGGAAAGTTCCTGGCGCGATGGTCATTACTCGAATTCCCGCTGGACCAAGATCACGAGCTGCAGTAAGGGTCATGCCGATAATGCCACCTTTTGCTGCTGAGTAGTCAGCCTGGCCAACTTGGCCTTCAAAACCGGCGATTGAAGCGGTTCCGATGCAAACACCACGCTGGTTGTCAGCGAGAGGCTCATTTTGGCTCATAACAGCAGCCGCACGAGAAAGCACGGTGAAGTTGCCTACGAGGAAGATTTCAACCGTGCGGCGGAAAGTTTCCACTGGGTAGGTCTCGCCGTTACGTCCGACAATGCGCTTACCGGCTGCTGGGCCACCGTGAACGGCAACTGCCACGCGAAGTGGAGCCATGTCCTGAGCGGCATTGATCGCTTCGATCACGTTCTGCTCGTCAGTTACGTCCGTGCGCACGTATTGGATGCTGGAACCGAGTTCCTTCACGAGGGCATTAGCCCGCTCGTCGTGGAGATCAGCGATAACGACCTTGACACCTTGAGCGACCAAGCGACGAACTGTTGCCTCGCCGAAGCCGCCGGCACCGCCGGTTACGATGGCTGAAGAACCCTTGAGTTCCATTTTTCCTCCTGAATAGTGCCATGAGGTCGATGGAATCAAGGACCTTCATGGGAGTCGGCAGCGCGCTCGCTGACGCCGAAAGCGAATATTAGCGAATCGTCTACCGCAATTACATATATGGCCTTATTATTACTAAAGTAAGAGGTCCGAAGAGAGCCCGCCATTTGACGGGAAGCTCGTGGAACCCGTCCTTCGGCGTTAATTTTGACGCCATGTCTTTGTGAGGTAATCGTGACCGAAGCAGTCATTGTCAGCGCTATTCGCACCCCTATTGGTACTGCACGCAAAGGTACTCTGAGTGAAACCTCAGCTGAAGATCTTGCGACATTCATCATCGGCGAAGCGATTAAAGCCGCAGGTATCGATGGCAGCGATGTCGACGACGTCATTCTTGGCGAGGCTGGCTACGGCGGCGGCGACCTAGCTCGCTATGCAGCTGTTGCAAACGGACTCCAGGGTGTTGCCGGCCAGGCCGTGAACCGTCACTGCGCTTCAAGTTTGGCTGCTGTTGGCAGTGCCGCTGCATCAATCATTGCCGGCATGGAAGACGTAGTCGTCGCGGGTGGAGTGCAAGCTTCATCAGCAGGACCGCGCACGGTTTTCCGCGTGCTTGGCACCGAAGATGAGTTTGAGACACGTATGGCACCAACATTCCCACATCGTGAAGACGCAAACGACGATGTGACGTTGTCGGTTGGCTGGAACGTTGCTCAACAGGCTGGCTTGAGCCGTGAAGACATGGACAAGTGGGCTTGGCGTTCACACATGCGTGCCTCCAAGGCAATCGAAGATGGCAAGTTCCTCGATGAAATTCGTCCCATCACAGTGAAGACCAAAGATGGTTCGACTGTCGAGTTCTCAGTTGACGAGCACCCACGTGCAAGCTCAACTTTGGAGAAAATGGGAACACTGAAGCCGCTTCACCCAGAAATTGATGATTTCTCAATTACTGCCGGTAACTCTTCAGGCGTCAATGATGCAGCTTCTGCAGTTGTCGTTGTGAGCGACAAGTACGCAGCAGAGCACAACCTGGTTCCACTAGCCAAAGTAAAGGCTTGGGCTGCGGCTGGCGTTGACCCTAAGTACACAGGCATGGGTGCTCTAGCAGCAGCTGAAAAAGTACTGGAGCGCGCTGGCCTCACGATTGCTGATATTGACCTCTGGGAGATCAATGAAGCCTTCGCCTCGGTTCCTGTCGCTGCCTGCAAGTTGATGGGGATTGACGAAGAAAAGGTCAACATTTACGGCAGTGGTTGCTCACTTGGCCACCCTGTTGCGGCTTCAGGTACCCGCCAAATCGCAACTTTGGTTCATGAACTTCGTCGTCGTGGCGGCGGCATCGGCCTTTCCACTATGTGTGCCGGTGGCGGACAAGGTGGAGCAGTCATCATCGAGGTTCTAGCACCGTAGTTTCTTCATCGAAAAGCCCCGTCGGCCGCTGAATATTTGCGGTGAAGTGGACGGGGCTTTTCGATTGCACTAGCGTCGAAATAGTCCTCAACACCCAACAGGCTTAGGTGCGGCCATAGCCCGCGCAGTCAAGGAGACAGGTTCGTGGCAGTTAACAAGATGGCCGTAGTTGGTTGCGGCACAATGGGCAGCGGAATCATTCAGGTCGCAGCTCAGACCGGAATTGAAGTTGTTGGTATCGAAACCAGCGATGCAGCAGCAGAGCGAGCACTCAATCGCATCAACGCTGGCCTTGATGCCACATTGAAGCGAGGCAAGATCACTGAAGAGCAAGCGGCGAGAGCTCGTGAAGTCTTCAGCATTACAACTGATCTTGGCGCAGTAGCTGGCGCAGACATTGTGGTTGAAGCAGTCTATGAAGATGTTGCCCTCAAGAATGACATCCTGGGTCGTATCGACAAGCTCGTTGGACCAAACACGTTCATTGCTTCGAACACCTCGACTATCCCTTTGGTGATTTTGGCCGCTGCCACAACTCGTCCAGAGCGTGTCGTGGGCCTGCACTTTTTCAACCCAGTTCCAGCGATGAAATTGGTTGAAGTTATTAAGACACCAGTGACATCCGAAGCTGACGTCGCTGCGATGGTTGAGTTGGCACAGCGCATGGGCAAGAGCCCAGTAGTGGTGAACGACGTGCCGGGTTTTGTTGGCAACCTACTCATCACCCCGTACCTCAACGATGCGATCCGCGCGTTAGAGCGAGGCGTTGCGCCGATGGAATCCATCGATGAAGTCATGATGCTCGGCTTCAACCATCCAATGGGCCCATTTCGGCTTGCAGATCTCATCGGCCTAGACATCGTCCATGACATGGGCGCTTCGATTTACGAAGAGACTCGGGATCCGAAGTACTTCCCACCCGTAATGCTCAAGCAATATGTGCGTTTAGGTTGGCTTGGTCGCAAGACTGGCCGCGGTTTTTATCACTACGACGTCTAATTACTCATTCGGAGGTTCACCATGGCAAGCACACTGCTCATTGCGTACTCAAGCCCGACGTCTGTAGCTGACGTCGAAGGTTTTTCACAGTGGTACACCGAGCTTCATATCCCTGAAGTCCGCGCTGCAATTCCGTCAATCAGCAAAGTCACTCGTTGGCAACTGACGGATCCCGCTACTGGCGACAAGTTGAATCGATTCGCAGCAGTGTATGAAATCGAGGAAGCAGATGTTGCAGTTGCAGCAGCTGGACTTTTCTCGGCGGCAGCAGGGTTCACCCAAACTGAGTTCATGGATCGTGAAATCGATCCACCTGTCCTGCATTGGGTGAGCAAGACCGGGCCAGACGCCTAACAGCAATTTTTTCAGCAATTCGTCACGCAAAGTAATTTGTCACGCAATAGGAGAAGTAATGAAGCGCGAGTACAAGACCACCGGTGATTACGGCATCGGAAACATGATCCACGTCATTCACATGTCGGACGATGTCAATAAGCTCAACGAGTTGTATCACCGTGCTTTCGGTGCCTTTGGCTTCATGACTGTTGACGTTCCAAGTTACTTGCCACCAGAAGATCGCTGGGCATCCCTGCTCATGGTTGGCGATGTGTGCATCGAGACGATGGCACCGAACTTCCCAGTCGACGTGAACAAGCCAGTTGGCAAGTTCTACTCAAAGTTTGGCGAGCACCTGCACTCAGTTGGCTACAAAGTCGAAGACCTTTCAGGCCTAGCCGCACGCATGCTTGAAAAGGGCATCTACATCGGGGCACCTGGTGGCGGAAAGATCGAAAAGCTTGAAGAGGACACTCACTACTTCTATCCAAGCCCACGTGATACTGCTGGTCTGATGGTTGAACTGTGCAAGGTCGATATGCCAGATGACCCAAAGGATAACGAGCACTACTCAGAGTTGATGCGCTTATTCGAACAGCATCCAATGACGATTGAGCGTTTCTCATACGTCACGCTCGGTGTGAAGGATCTGGACTCAGCAGTTGCGACTTACGTGGACATCATGCAGGCAGTGCCATTGCAAGATGGCATCGATGAAGACCTGCAGTGCAAGTACATGACCGTTCAACTAGGCGACTGCTTGCTGCAGCTTGCTCAGCCACTTGAAATGGACACCGACTTCGGTCGTCACGTCGAGAAGTACGGCAACTTCATCTACAGCCTTCGCTGGAAGGTGCGCGACATCGCTTCTGCAGAAGCATGGTTGAACAAGCAGGGAATTCGCACCACGCGTCCCCGCCCAAGTCTGCTGGTGGCAAATGTAGAAGACACCTTGGGCGCTCCTTGGTTCTTCACTGATGAAGAAATCCCAGGGGATCCTTTCTCAAAGAACGCGTAATTTCGCGAAACAGTTTATTGACGGTGAGGCCCTGCAGTTTTTTGTGGGACCTCACCGTTAAAACATCCCAGAAGTAATCGTCACTCAAAACGTATAAAAGGAGAGTAATGAAGCGCGAGTACAAGACCACCGGTGATTACGGCATCGGAAACATGATCCACGTCATTCACATGTCGGACGATGTCAATAAGCTCAACGAGTTTTACCATCGCGTGTTCGGCGCTTTTGGCTTTATGACTGTTGACGTTCCAAGTTACTTGCCACCAGAAGATCGCTGGGCATCCCTGCTCATGGTTGGCGATGTGTGCATCGAGACGATGGCACCGAACTTCCCAGTTGACGTGAACAAGCCAGTTGGCAAGTTCTACTCAAAGTTTGGTCAGCACCTGCACTCAGTTGGCTACAAAGTAGAAGACCTCGCTGGCCTTGCAGATCGTTTGCTCGAAAAGGGTGTCTACATCGGCAAGCCAGGTGGCGGAAAGATCGACAAACTTGATGAAGAGACTCTCTACTTCTACCCAAGCCCACGCGATACTGCTGGCCTGATGGTTGAACTATGCAAGACGGATATGCCAGATGATCCAAAGGACAACGAGCACTACTCAGAGTTGATGCGCCTATTCGAACAGCACCCAATGACTCTTGATCGTTTTTCCTACGTCACCCTTGGCGTGAAGGATCTGGACTCAGCAGTTGCTACTTATGTTGATGTCATGCAGGCAGTGCCAATTCAAGACGGCATTGATGAAGACATGCAGTGCAAGTACATGACCGTTCAGCTCGGCGACTGCCTATTGCAGCTTGCTCAGCCACTGGAAATGGATTCCGATCTTGGACGCCATGTCGAGCAGTGGGGTAACTGCATTTACTCACTGCGCTGGCAGGTTAAGAGCCTAGATTCGGCAGAAGCATGGTTGAACAAGCAGGGTGTGCGCACTACTCGTCCCCGCGCCAACCTCATTGCATGCAATGTGGAAGATACCCTCAATGCTCCAATGTTCTTTACCGATGAGGAAATCCCGGGGGATCCGTTCTCCAAGAAGGCGTAATTTCGTCAAGATTTTTCTGCGTTTTGGCCCCGAGGTATACCTCGGGGCCTTAACTTTGGGCTAACCCTTTTCGACGATTAGGCCTAAGCCCTATGAAGGAGAGCAATGCGCAGGCAGTACAAGACCACCGGTGATTACGGCATCGGAAACATGATTCACTTCGTGCACATGACTGACGACGTCCACAAACTCAATGATTTTTATGCCCGAGTCTTTGGCGGATATCGCTACATGGGTATTGATGAGCTGAACTACCTTCCGCCAGAAGACCGCTGGGCTTCATTGGTAATGGTTGCTGATACTTGCATCGAAACGATGGCACCCAACTTTCCAATCGATGTGAACAAGCCAGTCGGCAAGTTTTACACAAAGTTTGGTCAGCACCTGCACTCAGTTGGCTACAAGGTTGATGACTTGGCTGGGCTAGCTGATCGCTTGCTTGAAAAAGGCATTTACATTGGCGCTCCTGGTGGCGGCAAAATTGAGAAGCTTGATCCAGAGACTGTGTACTTCTACCCAAGCCCGCGCGATACTGCTGGTCTGATGGTTGAACTGTGCAAGACGGATATGCGCAATGATCCAAAGGATCAAGACACGTACACCGAACTCATGCGCCTGTATGAACAGCATCCAATGACGTTTGACCGCTTCGCATACGTCACTCTTGGTGTGAAGGATCTTGATTCTGCAGTTGCTACCTATGTTGATGTCATGCAGGCAGTGCCAATTCAAGATGGCATTGACGAAGATTTGCAATGCAAGTACATGACTTTGCAACTTGGCGACTGCCTATTGCAGCTTGCTCAGCCACTTGAAATGGACTCGGATCTGGGACGCCATGTTGAAAAATGGGGAAACTGCATCTATTCACTTCGCTGGAAGGTGCTTGATCTGAATTCCGCAGAAGCTTGGTTGAATAAGCAAGGCGTTCGCACCACGCGTCTTCGCGAGAACCTTGTGTATTGCAACGTTGATGATACCCACGGCGCACCGATGTTCTTCACCACCGAAGAAATCGCTGGGGATCCGTTCGCTAAGTAGGTATTCAATAGTTCTGATGTTCATGAGTGAGGCCCACGAAATATCGTGGGCCTCACTCATTTCCGATGTCTATGCAGGTACCCAGGTCGATGGTCGAACAACCGCTGAACCGTGCGCGAGTTGGTTTCCTTCTTGGTCTTGGGTCCAAATATCCAGGGAAATAACACCATCCGTCACTGCAGTGATCTTGCCTTGAGCTGTGAGTGTTTGGCCTTTGGTGTTTGGGCGCCGAAACTGAATTTCGAGCTTCATGATGGTGCCGTTTACGCCGGCGAAGGTACGAAGCATGTTATGTAGATAGGCCCACTGAATATTGCCCATGCCGAAAGCTGAAGGGAACCCTTCCGAGATCGCAGCCTGATCATCCATTGAATGCGGAATAAATTCGTCATTGATCGCGGCGAAACGGTTCCAGTTCTCAACGGTGGTGGTGACAACATAGGGATGAATTGAGTCCCCAACAGATGTCATGCCACATACATTTCTAGTAACTGATCCCTGTGTTGATTGTGCGCTTGACTTCCTCGCCGCGCTGATTGGTCCAAACGCTAACAACCCGAGTCATGAGCATCAGGCCGGTCTTGCCTTGCCGTTCGCTCCACTGACCCACACTTTTGACATCGGTGATGACATCTCCAGCATGCATACGAACGCCGTACTTACAGTCCATGCCGCCATTGACGCCAACCATAAATTCCCATTCGGGAATCCCGAGAGCCTTCTGATTAATCCCATGCCGGTAGATGACACTTCCGTCATCTTCAGGTAAAAGAGACTCGTACTTGGCCGGACCCCAGGCGAACGGGTCGAAGTCTTCGGGGGCGTATTCAGCATCAATAAAAGCCTGAGGTGGAGTTTCAGGCCAATAGACAGCTAATGCCCACTTGCGGATATCCGATGTGCTGATCGGGAAACTCGTACTTCTGGAGCATTCGCGACCGATCGCAGCGAGTACTTCAGGAACCATATAAGTGTCAGGCATTGCCGGTCTCCTTGTTTGGGTTGCTGACGAAGAACTCGAACGGGTTACCGGCAAATGGCGCGGTAACCCGTTCGCTTAGCTCTGTCTTGAATTACTTGCCCATTCGCACGGTGGCAGATCCAGGTGCGAGCTTGAGGCCATCTTGCGTGTCAGTCCATATTTCCAAGGAGATGACGTCACCCTCAATACCGGTGACGACTCCATGCGCAGTGAGGGTTTGACCCTTGACGTTTGGGCTACGGAATTGAACTTCCATGCCCAAAATCTCGCCATTTTCGCCAACAAATGCACGAAGCATGTTGTGTAGGTAAGCCCATTGCAGATTGCCCATGCCGAAAGCTCCGCCGTTACCGGCTGCTTCGCCTGCAGCATCATCCATGTGGATAGGAACGAACTCGTCGTTCACTGCTGCGTAGCGGTTCCAGTTCGCAAAACCTGTTTCACGAACGAAAGTTGGGATTACGTCGCCGACGTTTACAGTCATGTTCATTCCTCCTAGTACCGAATCAAGGTGCCGGTGGTCCGCTTGACCATCTCACCTTTTTGGTTAGTCCAAGTTGATATCCCGCGGCTGAAAAGCATGAGACCTAGACGGCCTTCGCGCTCTGAATATTCGCCGACCGAGCTTTCGCTGGTGATGACATCACCAGCACGCATACGAACACCATATTCAACAGACATGCCACCGTTGAGCTGGAACTTTAGGCCTGGGCCGCTCATTCCAAGTGCAATTTCTGGGTTGTCTGGATTGTTGTTCTCCAACTTTCCAGCATTCTTGATGAATGCCTCGTGGGCGGGAGCGATCCAGGCAAAAGGATTGAACTCCTCAGGGGCAACGATCCCGCCGTGAACCGTTTTAGCGGCTGCTGCTGGATCGATAAACATTGCTGGTGGCTGACCTGGCCAATAAACGGCCAGAGCCCACTTGCGAATATCTGATTCGCTGATTGGGTAACTTGTTGTGCGGCCGGTAACAGTGCCGACAGCGGCCTGCATGGCCTCAGAGATGTTGCTCATGGTGTCCTTTCCTTGTTGGAACTTGATGAAATCTATCGTTAATCGAGCTCCTCGATGAACGCTTTCAACTGACGAACATTTCGGCACTCGTAAACGGCGCTGCAATGTTCTGCGTACTTATTGATGACCGAGTCCCCTTCACCCCAGCTCACCTCGCGTTCGGGGTTTAGCCAAAACACGCGATGGGCTCGCTTAGACATGAATTCGACCATGTCTTCTGAAGGTTGGCGGTAGTTGGATCGTCCATCGCCAAGGATCAAGACGATGCTGCGGCTGGTGATTTGCATCCCCCAGCGCTTGACGAAATCGCGGAATGCCGAACCGTAATCTGAGCGACCATCGAGGGAGAAGCCCTTCTTCTCATCATCAATGCGTCCGGCGGCTTCGGTGATGTTCTCAGAGGTTTGCATGATGTCAGTGACTTCGTCGATGCCATCGATGAAGACGAAACTACGCACACTTCGAAATTGAGAGCGAATAGCAAAAGTCAATTGCAGGGTGAAGGTTGCAAATGATGCAACGGATCCTGAGATATCAGCCAGCACAATGAGTTCGGGCTTCGGTGGGTGTGGCTTTTTAAAGGCAATATCAACAGGCACTCCACCAGTTGACATTGAATGTCGAACCGTCCCACGGAAGTCGATTGCTCCTCGACGACCATGCGAACGTTTTGCTGCAAGTTTTTGCGCAAGCTGCACTGGCAGAGGCGCCAAAGTCCACTCAAGGGCTTCGATTTCAGCTGTCGAACCAGTGAGAAAGTCAATATCCTCAGGCAGTTTCGAACGTAGAGATCGGGCAACAGCACTCGCTCCACGATCCGCAACAAGTTGTAAGCGAACGGCGGCTTCAACCTTTTGCTGAAGGAGTTCAACCTTATGATCTGCATCGGTTTCAGCTAAGCGTTGTTGCAGGTCAGCACCGGGAGCTTCTGCATCGATACCTTCGCGATCAATCAATTGTTCTTTGATGTCAGGCAGATCCAGAGACCGCAGTACCCGGAAAACATACAAATTTCCGGCAACTTGCGCACCCTGCTGGATGTTGGCTTTTCTATTCACGAAGGCTTCGATGAGTGCGTTCATCATCAACTCGTCGTTATTGGCCGTGGCGTCGATGAGCATGGCCCGGAGCTCGTCGTCTTCTAGTGCATTGAGCATCGCCGCGATACTGTTCGGACTTCCTTCTTGGCCTTCTTCGGTGAGCTCACCCGTGGGAACGAGGCCGGAAAAGAATAAGTCGAAGACGGTGCTAAAAGCTGCGAGGTGCTCAATTCGCTTCACCATCGTCGCTGACATAGCGGCTTTCACCTGGGACCGATCACCGATGTCAATGACTTTCAATGCTCGAGCGGCATCGATGTGCTCGGTGGTCGAAACTGGGATTCCGATGGTGCGAAGTTCACGCACCAGACCCTCAACTGTTAAAAGCATGATGCACACCGCCCCAATTTCGCTTTATGCTCCACGCATGTCGGTTCCCGTAATGCTCGTCCATGGTCTTGGCTCGTCCTTCGCACACAACTGGGGGGTGAGTGGGTGGGATGACATTTTGGCATCCGAAGGCTTCTCGGTGATCCCCCACGAACTGCCAGGCCACGGCAGCGCCCCTGAGGCACCTGGTGGTGAAAACGAAGCAGTTCAACGACTTATTGACGCCGCGAGTGAACTTGCCCCGGTTGATGCCATTGGATTTAGTGCCGGTGCCCGGCTGGTTCTTCGTGCCGCTATCGCAAAGCCCAGCGCCTTCCGCAAGGTGGTTTTGCTTGGTATTGGCGACGGCATGTGGACGCATAGAGTCAATCCTGATGGCTTCGAGTTGGCTGATTTGGTGGTCCAACTTCTCGAAACTGCGGGCAACGACCGTGCTTCGGTTGAGCGTTACGTCAAGGGCTTTACTGAAATGCCGCCTCTTACTGAATTGTCGAAGGTGACTGTGCCCGTTTTGGTAGTTATTGGTGATCGAGACATGGTCGGCCCGGCAGATGCGATGACCGCTGCACTGCCCGAGGCTCGTCTCGTTGTTCTGAAGGGTGTCGACCATTACGCCACCACTTCGAACTTCAAGTGTCAAGACGAAGTACTCCGTTTTTTGTCGGAGTAGCGTGAGTCTTGTGTGTGAATAACTCATGCGCCAGTGAGTTCCTCAGTTGCCTTTTCAATGTCTGATTGATGCTTGAGTAGCACCGACAGATGTTCAATAACAGTGTCAGTAGTTACATCAGTCTTGCCCTGCAGTACCAACACACGAGCCCAGTCAATAGTTTCTGATACTGATGGACTTTTCTTTAAGTTGAGATCACGAAGCGTGCGAACAATGCGAGCAATTTGCTCTGCAAGATTCTCAGTAATTCCAGGAACTGCGGTCAAAATGATTTCGCGTTCGCGATCCACAGTTGGGTAGCCAACATGCATGAACAAGCAGCGACGCTTGAGTGCCTCCGAAAGGTCGCGGCTGTTGTTCGAAGTAAGAACCACGAGTGGATGCTGACGGGCATGCACAGTGCCGAGTTCTGGAATCGAAACCTGGAAGTCGGAAAGAATTTCTAGCAAGAGCGCTTCTGTCTCGATATCGAGACGATCAACCTCGTCGATCAGAAGTACGACGTCGTCTTCGGCCTGAATTGCTTCGAGCAGCGGACGGTGTAGGAGGTACTCCTCGCCGAAGATGTCGTCTTCGATTGCATTCCAGTCGCCAGCTTCTTCTTGGCGCACAGCCTGAATGCGAAGCAACTGCTTGCGGTAATCCCACTCGTAAAGGGCGCGTGATTCATCGAGGCCTTCGTAACACTGCAGCCGAATGAGCCGGGCGTTCAACGAGCGAGCAATCGCTTTCGCAAGTTCGGTCTTGCCTGTGCCTGCTGGACCCTCAGCGAGTAGTGGCTTGCCGAGTTGGGCAGCCAAGGAGACAACTCCGGCAATGTGGGGGTCAGCGATGTAGCCGGCTTCGGCCAGTTTGACCTGAACCTCCGCAATGTTGGGGAAAGCAGCCACGGCAGTAGCCATGACAGTGGGGGCCGGGTTGTGCGTGGCAGACATGCAGCTCCTTCAACGATGCGCGATGCGACAAACATCTCATACGGGTTGTCCAAGATCGGTTGACAAGGCTTGCGCCGAGTGGTCGTATACCCATCTAGGTCTAATAGGCAGATTTTTAGCATGTATTAGGCCCGTCCGTGTTCCATTCAAGATGTTAGTGACCAATATCCCTGGTCACGACAGAGTTGGGGAGTTCATGTCTGACCAGTTGGAGTCGGTAGAAGATTTCCGGATCCGCGCTCGCGCGTGGCTTTCGGAGAATATGCCGAAACTTGATCCGGCCAAGGAATACAACACGAACCGTGTTGCAGACCGTGAGTGGGTTGAGCACCGTGCGCTACAAAAGAAGCTCTTCGCCGGCGGTTTCGCCGGGATCTGTTTCCCCAAGGAATACGGCGGCCAAGGCCTGTCACCAGCCCACCAGGCTGCTTTCACTGAGGAGTCGGTCTCCTATGAGATGCCGCTTCGCTTGAACGTCCCGTCACTGTCTATTTGTTCCGGCATGTTGCTCGATATGGGCTCAGAAGAGCAGAAGCAGACCTACCTGCGCGGAGCGATCTCAGGCGAAATGATCCTGTGCCAGTTCCTCTCAGAGCCAAGCGGCGGTTCCGACCTCGCAGGCTTGCTCACCCGCGCTCAGCGCGATGGTGACACCTACATCATCAATGGCCAGAAGTGCTGGAGCACTTTTGCCTATGCAGCCGACTTCGCGACCTGCCTCGTGCGCACCGATTGGGACGCACCAAAGCACCGAGGTCTTTCAATGATCATCGTTCCCGTCCACGATGACGCCACCCACCTTCAGCGGGTACGCATGGTTGACGGTTCAGAGGAGTTCTGTGAGGAGTTCTTCACAGATCTCGTCGTTCCTGCTGGCAACCTCGTCGGTACTGAAAACGATGGCTGGACCGTTGGTCAGCGTCAGTTGTTCTACGAACGCCAAGCGGTTGGCGGCGGTTCTCCGTACGTCAGCGGCCAGCCCCCTACACGAGGTGGCTCAAGTGCCACGGTTGAAGAAGTTGCCCGCGCAGTTGGCAAGGACAAAGATCCAGCAACACGCGAAATTGTTGGCTGGCAAAGTGCTCTTGACACCGTGAACCATCAGCTGATCAAGCGGATCACTGTGGGTATGGCATCAGGGGAGTACCCAGCAATGGCCAGCTCCATGATGCGCCTGGCTCACGCTGAAATTCCTCAGCACAAGATGGACGTCATGCTCGATATTGCAGGAGACGAAGCAGTCACCTCAGTTGTTGGCGGCGATGGATATCTGCGCTCAGTCGGCGTTCAGTTCCTCATGCGTCAGGGTGCAAGCCTTGGTGGCGGATCCTCCGAGATGAGCCGCAACATGATTTCTGAGCGGGTTCTTATGATGCCTCGTGAAATGGCTGCTGACCGCGATGTGCCGTTCCGTGAGGTTCGACGCGGACGTTAAGTCCACCCCCACTTACCACTGACCACTGGCTCGGCTGGGCCGAAAAGAATGAAGGAGTAGTCCTCATGGATCTCGAACTTTCAGAAGATCAGAAGTTGTTCCGCAACACCACTGCGAAATTCCTTGATAACGAGTTGCCCGTTGAAAAGGTTCGGGCGATCAACAAGGAAGGTGGCGGCTTCCCCGCAGAATTCTGGACCCAGGGCGCTGAACTAGGTTGGGCCGCGCTCCTCGTTCCTGAAGAGCTCGGTGGCGGCAGCATCTCCGGCAATGGCTTTCAGGATTTAGCGATTGTCGCTGAAGAATTTGGTCGCTTGGTGTCACCTGGACCGTTGCTGCCAGTAAATACCGTTATTGCGGGACTCGTTGAAGGTGCAGCCATCGGCGGCCCCGATCACACGGAAACTATCGAAGGTCTGATGAGTGGCGAACTCATTGGCACCTGGGCCGCCTATGAGCCAAAGGGCCATTGGGATCCACTGAACCCAAGCACGACAGCGACTAAGAATGGTGACAACTACGTCATCACTGGAGTCAAGGATCGCGTTGAAGCTGGCGATGCTGCTGGCGTGTTCTTAGTAACTGCAAAGACTGCTTCGGGTGTGGCGCTGTTCCTTGTACCTGCAGATGCCGCCGGCGTTTCGGTGGAACTCGTTGACTCACTGGACTTCGTACGTCATCACGCCACGGTCACCTTCAGCGATGTCACTGTGTCGGCTGATGCAATGGTGGGAACAGAAAGCGCAACTGCAGACATCGTTGAGCGGATGCTGCAGGTCGTTGTGGCACTTCAGTGCGCGGAAATGAACGGCGCAATCAACCGCGTCTTCGAGTTCACTGTTCAGTGGGCGTTCGATCGCTACTCATTTGGTCGTCCGCTTGCTTCCTACCAGGCGCTGAAGCACCGTTTCTCTGACATGCGCACCTGGATTGAATGCTGCAACGCAACTGCAGACGAAGCAGTCAAAGCAGTCAACAATCGCGCTGAAAACTCAGCTCGCTTGGTCAGTGTGGCTAAGGCCTACATCGGCACCAAGTCAGTGCAGATCATTCAAGATTGCGTGCAGATGCACGGTGGTCTCGGCGTGACATGGGAACACGATTGCCATCTCTACCTACGTCGCGCGACCACTGATCGTCAGTTGTTCGGCACTCCTGCTGATCACAAGCGTCGTATCGCAGACCTGATTGGCCTGTAAAACCAAGGCATTACATGACGAAAAGCCCCGAAGAGTGATCTTCCGGGGCTTTTCGTTTTCTGGAAAGCTACTTGGGCAGATGGATACGCAAGCCGTCAAGGATGACGTTCAGTCCAAAATTGAAATCAGTCCAGGTGGAATACGTTGAATTCCAATAGTCATAAGTCGCGCGCAATGCTGGATATGAAGCATCGATCTTCGCTTCTATAGCGCTGTCAGCATCAGGAAACATCTTGCGATTTGGATCGAAGCCGCCAAGCTCAGCGAGTCGAACTTTTTGGACCGTGCCGCTGGTGTAGACCGACATGGCTTGATAGGCGCGAGCTGCGACCTCTGGTTCAAATCCTGCATAGAGCAGGATCGCAACTTCCTTATTCAACCGATCCATGAAGACGGTGCTATCTGCGCCAATCAGCGAGACGTGGGTGCGCATGATGAGAAAGTCGCAAATCACATCATGGGTGAGAAAGATTCTGCGCATATCGTTGAAATAACGCCGAAAATGCTCATCCCATGCCAGACCCTCATGATCGGGCAGCAGTGACAGGTACTCGTCTGCAACTTGAGTCAGCATGGTTCCAAGAAGCTCTTCCTTGGAGTGGAAATACCAGTACAGGCTGGTAACCCCAACTCCTAGCCGTTTAGCTAATTTCGGCATGCTGAGGTCTTCCACAGACTCGTCTTTGCACAGATAAAAAGCTTCAGTAAGAATGATTTCTGGGTTGAGCGA
>CAFBMC010000023.1_pt1 | contig 18418 bp, 15 predicted proteins | sample 7268441 | NCBI WGS metagenome assembly CAFBMC01 (sample SAMEA6814051, study PRJEB35770) | freshwater metagenome | biome: Freshwater; feature: Freshwater reservoir; material: water | place: Czech Republic | collected 2017-05-23 | depth 30m m | reverse complement strand
GTCGATGGGTCGAAGCAAGTCGAGTCGAATCACATCCCGATAAGGAGCTTGTCATGGCAATTCTGGTAGCAACCCCTCGCTCGGCCACCGCGCTGAGTGCACTGCCTTCGGCAGCACATGAACTCATTGCCGCAGCCCGTCGTAGTTTGGCCGAGGCGATCGTGGCCAGCACTGCAGCTGATCGATATGCGGCAGCCCATTTGGCTGCGCTGCGAGCAGCCGCAGCTGTCCTAGCGACTCGGGGCCGAGTGCAACGTAAATCTCGTAGCCGAGTGCGCAGCGTGTGGCAAGTACTCCCTGAAGTTGCGGGGGAGTTCGCTGAATGGTCTGACTTTTTTGCGGCCGGTGCTCGAAAGCGAACTCTGGCGCAGGCAGGTGTGCCCTGTGTGACTTCTCGCGAGGCCGATGATCTGGTTCGCGAGGTCGAAACTTTTGTTGAGCGGGTCACCGCATCCCTTGGTGTGACGCATCAATCCATGCTGCCTACTGGCAGCTAGTTCACCGGCTGATCCCCGACAGCCGAGGTGCAGCGGCTATCGATTGTGCTGCCTTCCCAACCGGTAGCTGTCGCTTTCTTACTTTTCCTTTTCTGGAGTCTTTATGTTGTTGTCATGGCCGCATTTGCGCGTGGCCTCGAGTTATTCCTTGCAATACGGCACGGCTACCCCGGCTCGGCTCATCGAACGTGCCGCAGCTGACGGTCATCGCATCATCGCGCTCACTGATCGCGATGGGGTGTATGGCGCAGTGCAGTGGGTGCAAGCCGCGCTGAGTGCGGGTATTACGCCAGTGGTGGGAGTTGACCTTGCTGTGGTTCCCGTTCACGCGCCGATCGTTGATTCACGAGCCCGGCGCACTCCTGCTCGAGGTGGAGCATGGGTAGCACAAGGAGACACAAGAGTGGTGTTTCTTGCTCGAGGTAAGCAGGGCTGGGCTTCGCTGTGCCGATTAATTTCGGCTGCACACGCCAATGCCGACGCCTATGGGATGCCGATTCTGGAAGCGTCAGATCTCGTTGCACACAGCCAAGGCTTAGTTGCGCTCTTGGGCCCAGATTCTGAACTCGGTGCTTGCTTATTGCGCGGACAACTACGAGCAGCCACTGCAGTGCTTCAGCATTGGCGTGATCTCGTAGGCCCAAGTCTTGCGATCGCGATCGGGAGTCATCGCACTGATCGCAAGGCTCCGTGGTCCACGAGTCAGGCTGCTGGGATGTGGAGTTGGGCACGCGAACATCACGTACGTGTGGTGTTGAGCCACGGTGCGAGATATTTGGAAGCAGAAGATGCAGCTACAGCAGACGTCTTGGATGCTGCACGTCAGTTAGTGCCGTTGAGTTCATCGCGAGTGGTGAGTAACAACGGCGAGGCGACCTTAGATAGTCCGCAAGCACTTGATGCCAGAGTCCAAGAGATTGCTCAAGTCGCAGGCATTGCTCGCTCAACCTTGCATCGAGACACCTGGACTCTGATTGAAAGTTGCGCGCTTGACCCAGAACATGATTTAGGTCTTGGTCAAGCTTTTGTCCCCGAACTTGATGTCTTAGCCGGTACCAACTCTGCGGATTCAAGCGACGAAGTGCAACAAGCGCAAGCACTCCTTGCAACGCGGTGCCGGCAAGCGATTACGCAGCGATATTCCTCCAAGGTCGATCAAGACGCCGCCAAGATTCGTCTTGAAGAAGAGTTACGCACGATCGGTGCGATGGGATTTGCTGGTTTCTTTCTTACTGTTGCCGAAGTTGTCGATCTTGTTACGAGTCGCAAGGTGCGCGTTGCCGCGCGAGGCTCAGGGGCAGGCAGTTTGGTGAATTACTTGCTTGGGATAAGTGGGGTTGATCCGCTTACGCATGGGTTACTCATGGAACGATTTCTTTCTACCTTGCGTAAAGAACTGCCAGATATTGATATTGATGTCGAGTCTGATCGTCGCCTTGAGATTTACGACTGGATCTTTGAAAAGTTCGGCGATAAGCGGGTGGCTTGCGTATCCATGATGGAGACCTATCGGGTGCGTCATGCCATTCGCGACGTTGGTGCGGCTTTTGGTTTGCCGGCTGGCGAGATTGATGCATTCGCCAAGGCATTTCCACATATTCGGGCCCGTAACGCCCGAGCTGCGCTTGATGATCTACCCGAACTCAAACGCAGTCGATTTGGGGTGATGGCGGCAGAAGGGAAATTGGATGGTTTCCTGGCTCGCGTTGAGGCGCTCGATGGCTTGCCTCGTCATATCGCGATGCATCCATGCGGCGTACTGCTTTCCGACGTATCTCTTCTTGATCGCACTCCTGTGCAGTCCAGTAACGCGGGTTATCCCATGAGTCAGTTTGATAAAGACGATGTCGAGCACATGGGATTACTCAAGCTTGATGTGTTGGGCGTGCGCATGCAGTCGTCAATCGCACACACCGTGGCAGAGATTCAGCGCACTAAGGGAGCCACGCTCGAACTCGAACAAGTGCCGCTTGACGATCCAGCGACCTATGAGTTGATCGCTTCCACTCGAACTCTGGGTTGTTTCCAGATTGAGTCGCCGGGCCAGCGTGAACTCGTTGGTAAGTTTGGTCCCGAAACGTTCAACGATCTCATTATTGATATCTCATTATTTCGGCCGGGCCCGGTGAAGTCAGACATGATTAATCCGTTCTTGCGTGCGCGGCAAGGCTGGTCTACTCCGCAGTTTGTGCACGAAGATTTGCGGCCGATTTTAGAAGAGACCCAAGGTGTTGTGGTCTTTCATGAACAAGTGATGCGCATCGTTTCGGTGATGACGGGGTGCTCGCTGGCTGAAGCAGATGAAACTCGTCGCTCCATGAATACCCAAGTAGGTATTGACGATGTGCGCACTTGGTTTTATCCCACGGTACTCCGTCGTGGTTATTCCTTAGAAGTGGTGGAAAAAGTCTGGGACATCTTGCGTTCCTTTGCGTCATTTGGTTTCTGTAAAGCCCATGCGGCTGCCTTTGCGTTGCCGACGTATCAATCAGCATGGCTTAAAACTCATCATCCAGCTGCGTTTTATGCCGGAATTCTGACGTTCGATCCGGGGATGTATCCCAAGCGACTCATCCTTGATGATGCTCGACATTTCGGGGTAGAGATTCTTGGTATTGATATCAATCGTTCGACGCAGGTGTATGAAGTTGAGCCAACCCCAACCGGAGAAGGCGTGCGCGTTCCTTTCTTTGAGGTCAAAGGCATCAATACTCATGAAGTCGAACGACTCGTTGCTGGGCAGCCATATCAATCCCTTAGTGATGCATGGAACCGTTCTGGGATCGCACGTCCAACAGCTGAGCATCTGGTACTGACTGGCGCATTTGATCAGTTATATGACATCGATCGAAACCGATCAGTACGTGAGCGTGGGCACCTCACTCGTCGAGATTTGTTATTGCAACTTGCGGATCTTGATCGACGGTCAAGAGGCGATGGCCCAGGTCAGTTGCTGCTTGATCTTGGCGACGATCCAGCGACGACTCTGGCATCTGGGCTGCCAGAGATGACACTGGGTGAATCAGTGCGCGCTGAGTTGGATCTGCTGGGTCTTGATGTGAGTAAACATGTCGTTGAGTTCTTTCGACCGATGCTCACCGAGCTGGGAATTACGCGCGCTGAGCAACTATTGAATTGCCGTTCTGAGCAAGAGATCTACATCGCTGGGGTGAAAGTTGCTACCCAGACTCCGCCAATTCGTAACGGTAAGCGCGTCATCTTTTTAACCCTTGACGACGCCACAGGTCCACTCGATGCCACCTTCTTTGAGGATTTCCAAGTGCCGTATGCCAGCACAGTCTTTTCTTCCTGGTTATTGCTCGTACGTGGCCATGTTCGCCGCACGGGTCCACGAGGCGTTTCAATTCGGGCCACTGGGGCTTGGGAACTTGGCGCGGTGCATGAGCACTGGCGTGCGGCCGGGGCTGATGCGGTGCGACAGGCATTGATGAGTGACCGACCAGTTGGCGTTGAGAGTGCAGGTTCGCGGGTTTTAGTGCATGCCAGTGGTTTTCGGGTTTCCCCCTATGCAGATGTCTTGCCGGCGGGGCCAGTCACAAAGTTGTGGCACAGCAGTCCAGGTAGCAGCGGTTGGTAAGAGGAGAGCGCAACAATGGTCAGTGTGAGTCGTAATCAGGTACGTCGTGCCGCCGGTGGATCCGGTGTGGGCAACGACGATGCCGGGTGCACCATTTTGCACGTCGACATGGACGCGTTTTTTGCATTAGTGGAATTGCGCACGAGGCCAGAGCTTCACGGCAAGCCGGTGATTATTGGTGCGGATGGTTCCCGTGGCGTGGTTCTTTCAGCAACATATGAAGCACGAGCAATGGGTGTGCATTCGGCGATGCCAATGAGTCGAGCCCGCCGACTTGCCCCTACTGCGGTTGTCATTACGCCGTCACACCATAAGTACGCAGAAGTCAGTCGCTCAATCATGGAACTTTTTTCTTCGGTCACTCCTGCAGTTGAGCCGCTCAGTGTCGATGAGGCCTTCCTTGATGTCAGTGGAAGTTTGAGACGCCTGGGCAGTCCAAGTGAAATCGGTGAAATGATTCGGGCCCGTGTTCACGACGAACAGGGCATTACCTGTTCAGTTGGTGTTGCATCTACGAAATTCATCGCGAAGTTAGCGTCAACGAGAGCCAAACCCGATGGGCTCATGGTGGTTCCAGCACATGAGGTTTTAGCCTTCTTACATCCTTTGCCAGTAGGTGCGTTATGGGGAGTAGGAGAGAAGACCGAAGAGCAACTCACTCGTTTAGGTTTGACTACCGTGGCAGATATTGCGCACACCCCGCTAGCTACGTTGCAACGAGCAATCGGTGTAGCAGCAGGCGCGCATCTTCATGACTTGTCATGGGGCAGAGATCAGCGCGCTGTTACCGCGCATGTTCCAGATAAAAGCATCAGTGCAGAAGAAACCTTTGTTGATGATCTCGAAGATGCGCCAACCATTCACGCCCACTTGATGCAGCTCAGCGATCAGGTGGGCAGCCGGCTACGCAAGTCGGATCGGGTTGCTCGCAGTGTGCACCTCAAAGTGCGCTTCTCAGACTTCAGCACCATCACGCGCTCTAAAACTTTGCGAGATTCAACTGATGTCACCCAAGAGATCTACACGACGGCCAGGCAGCTCTTTGATGCTCTGGGGCTGCAGCGGGCTCGGGTGCGTCTGGTTGGGGTTCGGGTTGACGGCTTGCAAGCAAGTGCAGGGGCCGCTCAGCAGTTACTTCTGGGCGAGCCAGATTACGGGCGCCGGGATGCCGAAGTAGCGATTGATCAATTACGGGTCAGATTTGGGCCAAAAGCAGTCCGATCTGCCCGATTGGTCGCTCCTGAGGGTGAATAGCGGCTTAAAGTTCGGTCATAATGAACCTGAGGTATCGAATTCGAGGGATCGCATCTAAACTTGCGATTACCTAGCGAAGGAAGGGAGTCGTTCAGATGCCGTTGTCAGAGCACGAACAGCGCCTGCTCGAGCAAATGGAGCGCGCGCTCTATGCCGAGGATCCGAAGTTCGCTACGAGCCTGCGCTCAGCTTCAATTGCTCGTGCATCAAGAGGCAAGGCAGTCCTTGGCGTACTCGTTACTTTCGGTGGTATCGGTTTGCTCGTCACCGCGATGGCCTTGCAAGTAACTGCCGTAGGCATCGTTGGCTTTGCCGTGATGTTGATGGGAGCGGTCTTGGTCTATTCGGCGTTTAAGACGCCAGTCGTAGTCATTGATCCCGACGCCGGCAATGCTGGTAACACGGGCAGCGCGACTAAGCCAAATGCGCCGAAGACTTCATTCATGGATCGCGTTGAAGACCGCTGGCGCAAGCGCCAAGGTGACGAGTAGTAGTTAACTTCCTGCAGGTGGACTTACTGGCGGCGCAAGATCACAGGTACGAAGTGCTGGACGTCCGGCGAATCGATCATTAATCCATCGCACCACATCTGGTCCGATGGTCTCTGCTGTCAGTTGATGTGACACTTCACCAACCCAAAGTGTGTTGATTGTTGAACCAGCTTTGCACCATTGGTTTTGCAGGATCGCATTTGGCCAAGCAAGCACAACTTCATCCGCAGTGCTTTGTCCGACAAACACTGGCATGGAAGCAGGCAATGGCGGCGGAGTTTCACTTTCGCCCATGGCTTTCCATAGCGGATTATTGATGGGGTTTACTTCGAAGAAGCTTTGTCCTAAAGACTTTCGAACAAGGAGCTGCACGAGTAATTTTTTGCTGCTCAAGCACTCTTGCGCAATGGAATCAACGTTGTTTATTCCTGCTTCTGACACCACACCCTGCAGCTTTAATGCGGGATTCACGAGTGGCCAAGAGTCGGCAACTTCTGGCCCAATTCCCCAACCGATGAGGCCGCTCCACTGTGCGCCCACGATGAGGTTGAGATTTGCAGCAGGGGCCGCGGCAGCAACGCCAAGAAGTTTCAGTTCAGGTGCAAGTTTCGGTGCCAGGTGACCAGACCACAGCGAACTGTGGCCGCCCTGGGAATGGCCCCATACAACGTAACGATTGCTTGCATTGATACCTGGAAGTTGCCGGGCTGCTCGCACGGAGTTCACCACGTCGCTTACTTCAGCTTTTGCAACCAGATACAAGTTTGGTCCGGCAGTTCCTAGTCCGGTGTAATCGGTGGCAGTGACGACCCAACCCAACGAGATCATTTGGTTCAGCCAGTTCGCGGTATCACCGAGTGAATTCCCAGAGCGCGATGGAGCACAGGAATCGCCCTGGCCGATTGTCCCGTGAGCCCACGCCACGATCGGGCGACCACCTGCGGGTGCTGGGGCAATGGGGACAAACAGCATTCCGCTGGACACGGCCATAGATCCGTCAGGTCGCTGCGAGGAATAGAGCATGCGGTACGTCGTAGCGCCAGGAACAGTGACGCCGAGGGGCTCGGTTCGAATTAGCGTGCCCGGGGTCGAGGGTATGACGGCTGGCGTCTCGTAGAACGGCGCAACCTCGGCCTGCGCTTCATTCGCGGCATGCCGATTCGCCCCAATAAGGGCGATTGCTAACAAGACTCCACTCAGCACTGCTGCTCCTAGAACGAGTAGTGCTTTTTTCATGGAGAGCTCCTTGTGATTGGTATCAGCACTCTAGGCCAGATCGTGGGCAGCACGGCAAGGAAAGTAGTGGAGCGATTTCCCAAAACTCCCGGGCTAAATGGTTGACGGTGGAGGAAAGTGGAGTAGAGTGGCGTCCGCTGGAGTTAAAGAAGATGCCAGTGAGGTTGATGGGTCAAAAGTGATTCATCTGGACAAGGGGAGGTTGAGCAATGTTTCTTGGTACTCATGCCCCCCGTCTTGATGACAAAGGTCGACTCGTCCTGCCGGCCAAGTTCCGTGAGGGATTTGCTGCTGGTTTAGTCATGGCCAAGGGTCAAGACCGTTCGATCGTGGTCTGGCCGGCAGCAGAATTTGCTGACCATGCGCAGCGGCTGAACGAAGCCTCCCGCTCCGATGCCAAAGTTCGCGCCTACCTTCGAGTCCTTTTCTCAGGTGCATTTGACGAAGTGCCAGATAAGCAGGGTCGAGTAACACTTCCTGTTGCCCTTCGCGAATACGCCGGTCTTGATCGCGATGTTGTGGTTGTCGGCAATGGCACCACCGTTGAAATCTGGGATGCCACTGCTTGGGAGAGCTACCTAGCTAGCCAAGAAGACGCCTACTCAGACATCAGCGAGGAGGTTGTTCCCGGAATTTTGTAATCGCGTGGTGAGGCCTCCTCCCGTTGCTCAACTGTTCCTGACTCACTTCCCCGGAGCCTGGAGAAGCAAGGGACGGGCGGGGACCTGATCACACGAATATGCACCACCTTCTTTGCCCGCGAACGTGCACCACACGAAAGGAAGTCATGGCGACTCCAGCGAACACCTTGAACGACATGGTTGATAACCATGCGGTTCGCCATGGTGCTCGCGCGCTTGGACTCCTTGTTGCGGCAGTAAGTTTCACCACACTGACCTTGGTAGCGATTTCAGCGATTGTTGATGGCTTGAGTTCATGAGCGTCCACATCCCAGTTATGCGCGAGCGTGTATTCGCGCTCTTGGCTCCAGCGATCAGTGCGCCTGGTGCAATTTTGGTTGACGCGACCCTTGGGCTAGGCGGCCATGCCGAATACGCACTCACTGAATTCCCAGAACTTCGTCTCATTGGCCTCGATAGAGATACGGATGCGCTAGAGAAGTCTCGCCAGCGTTTGGCATCATTTGGTGACCGCGTTAATTTCGTTCATGCGGTGTACGACGAATTACCAGAAGTACTTGCAGAGCTTGGCTTTTCTTCTGTACAAGGAATCTTATTTGACCTTGGTGTTTCCTCGATGCAGCTCGATCTTCGCGATCGCGGGTTCTCGTATTCGCAAGATGCTCCACTCGATATGCGGATGGATCAATCGCGCGGGCTTACCGCTGCAGATGTTGTCAACACGTATGGAGCCGGCCAACTCGCCGATGTGCTCCGCGAATATGGCGATGAAAAATTTGCTATGCGCATTGCTCGACGCATTGTGGCTGCTCGCGAATTGGAGCCTTTCACAAATTCTGCTCGCCTTGTTGATCTCGTACGCGAAGCGATTCCTGCCGCTACCCGCCGCACAGGTGGCAATCCGGCCAAGCGCACCTTTCAAGCTCTTCGGATTGAAGTCAATGGTGAGCTCGACTCCTTGCGTGCGGCTATCCCTGCTGCAATCGAGGCGCTAGCTATTGGTGGTCGACTCGTCGTGATGTCCTATCAGTCGCTTGAAGATCGTTTCGTTAAGCAGGTATTTGTCGAGCAGACCACAGCAAAGGTGCCGCACGGCATGCCTGTTATTCCAGTTGAGCATCAACCCAAGCTGCGCCTTCTCACTCGTGGTGCAGAAACCCCAACTGAGCAGGAGCTGGAAGACAATCCACGCTCTGCCTCAGTTCGTGTTCGAGCGCTTGAGCGGGTGGCAGCATGAGTCGCCATACGCCACTTGAAGTTGCAGGACGTGCATTCCACGGTGCGGTTGCTGGTGCGACAGCACTTGCTGCAGAAGTAACGGAATACGCAACTCGCGGTGCTGTTGCTCGAAATGAAGATCGCCCAAATCTTAAATTGGTGTCTTCGCTTCGTCCGGTCAAGGCAAGTCGAGGAACATTCTCGATCGTCGTCGGTGTGCTGCTTGTCATTGGTCTCGGGACGATGCTCATCATCAATACGCAGCTTGCTCAGGGTTCATTCGCCATGAGTTCGTTGAAATCACAGCTCAACACTTTGAGTGAACAAGAAGCTGTTTTAAGTGAGCAGGTCTCAAATGCTGCAGCGCCTGAATCGCTAGCGAACAAAGCACACGATCTAGGTATGGTGGCAAGTCAGAACCCAGTATTCTTAAGCGTCCCTGACGGCACTGTGCTTGGTAGGCCTCGCGCCGCCGTCGGCGATGGAGTCCCGATAGACATGAAAGCAAATGCCACTTCCAGTGAAGCTGTAGACAACGGTGCGCTCGGCGAGCGTGCTGTTCCAGGACCAAATTACGATCCAGCAACCACTGATGGTGCCGCGAGCAAGGCCAATGGCGCGAAAAGGGGCGAAGATTCGCTCTGGCAAGAAGTACCGATCCAAGTTGGAAACGTCGGATCAGGTGACGCAGGCCTCGTAGCTGTACCGGTTCGGTAGTTATTCGTGAAGCAAATGGCCGCGCCACCGCGCCAGCAACGCAGTTCTAGACCTCCCACCAACTACCGTCGAGAGGTGCGCACGGGTCATCGGGGTAGGCGAGGGATGATCTTGCTGATTATCACCACAATCGCCTTTTCGCTGTTCGCAGTGCGCTTAGTTGATCTCCAAGTTATTAAGGGATCTGATCTGGCAGCTCAGGCGATAAACCAGCGAATTAAGACTCAATCGATCCCGGCAATTCGCGGCAGCATTTTGGATGCCACCGGTCAGCCAATGGCAACAACCGTCGAAGCCCGCGACGTTACAGCAGATCAAACGCTCATCGCTGATCCGGCAGCGGTCGGTGCAGCGCTTGCTCCGATTCTTGGCGTTGATCCCGGAATTCTTGCCAATCGGCTTACTGGAACTCGTCGGTACATGTTTATCGCCAAAGGTTTGTCTCCGACCACCTGGCGCGCAATCGAAGCACTTCGATTGCCAGGAATTTTCAGTGAAGAAACTCAGCGTCGGATTTATCCAGGTGGAGATCTCGCAGCAAACGTTGTTGGATTTGTTGGCGCTGATGGTAAGGGGCTTGGTGGTATTGAATCCAGCATGCAAACCTTGCTGGCAGGAAAAGCTGGCACGCAAACCTATGAGCGCGGATCAGGTAATCGCATCATCACTACTAGTGACGTAACCAGCACAGCCTCTGTTCAAGGTTCAACTGTTCAGCTCACGATTGATCGTGACATTCAGCTAGTTGCCCAAAGACAGATTGCTCGCCAAGTGTTATCAGCTCGTGCAGACAGTGGAACCGTTGTTGTTCTGGATCCTAAAAGTGGACACATTTTGGCAATGGCCACTGCGCCAACCTTTGATTCAAATACCGCGGCATCATCACCCGATAATGTGCGTGGCAACCGGGCGGTCTCTGAAATCTTTGAACCTGGCTCAACGAGCAAAGTTATGACAATGAGCGCAGTTGTTGACCAAGGCGCGGCGAATGCCGGCACGGCTTTCACGATACCTGGAACGCTGAAGCGTGGCGGCAAGGTTTTCCATGATGACGTTGCGCACGGCACCTGGCATTTGACGTTGGCTGGAGTTCTAGCCAAGTCGAGCAACCTAGGCACGATTTTGGCCTCTGAGCGTATCGGAGGTAAGAAATTGAACACCTACCTCCAAGCCTTCGGAATTGGTGAATCAACTGACTCGGGACTGCCGGGTGAAAGTCGCGGCATGATCCCTGATTACAAAGATTGGTCGCCAACCACCTTTCCAACTCTCGCCTTTGGACAAGGGCTAGCCGTCACATCGCTGCAAGCGGCAAGTGTGTTTGCGACAATTGCAAATAATGGATTGCGTGTGCAACCGCGAATTGTGAAGTCGATTATTTCACCAGATGGTATAGCGACACCAACGCCAACACCGACAGCTATTCAAGTAGTAAAACCATCAACAGCAAAGCAAATCTTGTTAATGCTCGAAGGAGTTGTCAGTAAAGGAGGCACTGCTCCGAAGGCGGCGATTCCGGGTTACCGGGTTGGCGGTAAGACAGGTACTGCGCAATATGTTGATCCTCGCTGCGGCTGCTACAACGGTGAGGTAGTTGCATCCTTCATAGGTATGGCTCCAGCCGATAATCCTCAACTCGTTGTCGCCGTGAACTTGGTGAACCCACGTAACGGGCGATTCGGCGGTCAGATTGCTGCCCCGGTATTCAAGCGCGTGATGACTTATGCCTTGCAGGCTCGCAGCATTCCCCCGACTGGCAAGACGGCACCCCGACTGCTGCTGACAGCTGGATAGAAGATGGAAAACCAATTTCACACTGAATTGGCGCCGGTTGAGTTATCGACTTTGATGCGTTTGGGTATCGCTGGGGCGCACCTTGTTGGCTCCGCACAATCCAGCGTTATCGGTATTGTTATTGATTCCCGAGAGGTCACTCCAGGGGTAATGTTTGCTGCAATCACTGGTCACAATGGTCACGGAATGCAGTACCTCCAGGAAGCCTTAGAGCGCGGTGCAGTCGCTATTCTTACCGATCCCGTCGGCTTGGAAATGTTTGAAAAAGAACTGGCAATGAACCTCGATGTTCCAGTTGTCGTCATTCCAGATCCTCGTGCGTGGATTGGTGAGATCGCAAATGCTATTTATGGCGGTGCAGCCGAAAAATTGCGCTTACTTGGCGTAACCGGCACGAATGGTAAAACTACGACCGCGACCATGATCGAAGCTGCCTTGATTAATGCGGACCGAGACGTGGCATTCGTAGGAACTACGGGCATCCGTATTGGCACGCAAGTGTTGGACTCGTCTCGAACTACACCTGAAGCAACGACTTTGCATTCCCTGTTCGCCCACATGCTCAACGTTCATGTTTCTGATGTGGTGATGGAAGTTTCGAGTCATGGACTGAGTGAACATAGAGTCGGTGGAATGCATTTCGAAGTAGTAGGTTTCACCAACCTCTCCCAAGATCACCTTGATTACCACCGCACGATGGAGGCGTATTTCGAGGCTAAGCGCCAGCTATTTCGCCCAGAACATGCAAGCAGGGGAGTCGTATGTATCGACAGTACCTGGGGTGAAAGACTCGCGACAGAAGCAACTATTCCTGTATCAACCGTGAGCGCCACTGGGAAGAAAGCCGACTGGGTCATTGACCTCACTTCCGACGCGCGGTCAAAAATTAGTGGCCCGCTAGGTGAGCAAGCTGAGCTTCAATTGCTGTTACCAGGGGAATTCAACCGGGCAAATGCGCTGTTGGCATACGCAATGCTGCGATCAATTGACGTGCCAAGCCCCGCGATTGTGTCTGGTCTGAACACTGTTCAAGTTGCGGGCCGACTTGAACAGGTTCAAGGAAGCAATGGCGCCGCTGGTATCGAAGGGTTCGTTGACTACGCCCACACTCCTGACGCAGTAGAACGAGTATTGACCGCCGTTCGCGAACTCACAGCTGGAAGAGTGATAGTCGTGTTAGGTGCAGGTGGTGATCGTGACGCAACTAAACGGCCTCTCATGGGTCAGATGGCAGCCCGGCTCGCAGATCACTTGGTGGTAACCGATGACAATCCTCGCTCAGAAGATCCGGCGCTAATACGTGCCGCAGTTCTTGCCGGGGCAAACACCGCATCGAAGAAACAAGGCGCATCAGTACTTGAAGTGGGCGACAGGTCACTAGCGATAACAACTGCAGTGAAGTTGGCGAGTGCAGGAGATGTGGTTGTGATTCTTGGGAAGGGTCATGAGCAAGGGCAAGATGTTGCCGGAGTCGTGACGCCTTTTGACGATCGGGTTGTTCTCGGTGCGGCACTTTTAGAAATCAATGCAGGTGCCCTGTGATTTCGTTGACTGTGTCTCAGATTTGTTCCATCGTCGAAGGTGAAATGTTCGCTACTTCTGGGGACGAAGTAGTGACGAATGTTGTCGCTGATTCGAGCGAAGTTTCGTCGGGTTCACTGTTCGTGGCCATTGTTGGCGAGCGAGTCGATGGTCATGATTATTCTGCGGCATCCGTTGCGCAAGGTGCGGTCGCTATTTTGGCCGAACGGCTCCTAGATGAGCCATGCATTGTTGTCGCTGACTCAGTTAAGGCTTTGGGGCTATTGGCCGAGCACGTACGTCAACAACTCAACTGCACAGTTATCGCGATCACGGGATCAAGCGGCAAGACATCCACCAAGGATCTACTTGCCAATGTCTTAGCCAGATTTGGTAGCACCATCGCACCAATTGGTTCTTTTAACACAGAGGTTGGCGTTCCTCTCACCATGTTGCGCGCAGACGAATCGACTCGCTTTCTCGTGTTGGAAATGGGTATGCGTGGCGTGGGGCACATCGAATACCTTTGTGGAATCGCTAAGCCATCAATCGGCGTACTTTTAAACATTGGCTCTGCCCACATGGGCATGCTGGGATCTTTAGAGAGTCTGGCTCAGGCAAAAAGCGAAGTGATCGCAGGTCTGCCGGAAGATGGAATTGCAGTGCTCAATGGTGACGACCCCATTGTTTCCCAGCAAGCCTCAAAGACCTCAGCTCGGATTGTACGTTTCGGTAAAGGTTCGAATGCAACCGTTCGAGCTGTGGATGTCACTCTTGATGAGATGGCCCGACCAACATTTACTCTGCAGTATTCCGGGAAAGATGCTCAGGTTGCCTTGTTAATCCATGGTGAGCATTTCGTTTCCAATGCGATGGCAGTTGCTGCGGTCGCTCTAGAGGTTGGGATTCCAATTGCAGATGTTGCCGCGGCGTTAAGTCAGGCAACGATCCCAAGTAAATGGCGGATGGAAGTGACACAGACCAGCGCAGGCGTGACGCTCATCAATGATTCGTACAACGCGAACCCTGAGTCCATGCGAGCAGCGTTGGATGCCCTAGCGGTTATGGGTTCCACAAACCGCACGTGGGCTGTCCTTGGTGAGATGCTGGAACTTGGCGAAGACTCAATTGGTGAACACGAGAGCGTGGCAAGGGTCGTGGCCGATTTGGGGATCTCGCGCCTGCTCTGCATTGGTCAAGGTGCGCAGACAATTTATCGGGCCGCACTTGATGCTGGTTTCCCAGAAGAGCAGGCCTCCTGGGAAAAAGACTCCGTCGACGCCCTCGCGGTGTTGCATGAGGAATTGCGTTCCGGCGATATCGTGCTGATTAAGGCATCTCGTGGGATCGGACTTGAGCGGGTAGCTGCAGCACTCACCGACCAGGAAGCGCCATGAGACTCGTAGTAATTTCGATGACAATCGCCACGATTGTTACGCTCATAGGCACTCCGCTCCTTATTAAATTGCTCGCGCGCCACGGCTACTCCCAAGCGATTCGGGTGTCCACCGAAGGCGAGCAGTACCCCGATCACGAGGCCAAGCGCGGCACCCCGTCCATGGGTGGCGTTGCGATCATCCTCGGCGTCGTCTTGGGATATTTTTTAACTCATTTACTGACCTGGCGTCCAGTGACGCCATCAGCAATGCTGGTTTTGTATCTCACGCTTGGTTTGGGTTTGGTTGGGGTTGCCGATGACTACCTCAAGATCTTCAAACAGCGCAGCACAGGTCTACGGGCGCGCACCAAGTTGATCGGCCAAGCGGTTATCGCCTTGAGTTTTGCTTGGTTGTCGCTGCAGTTCGTCAATGATGGTGGAGCGCCGGCATCTATGGCGATTTCATTTGTCCGAGACACGGCCATCGTCTTACCTCTCGGTTTGTTTTTGTTGTGGATTTGGTTTCTGATCACAGCCACAACCAATGGTGTCAATCTCACTGATGGACTTGATGGACTAGCTATCGGCGCGTCAATCATGACGTTTTTGGCGTACGTGATCATCACTGTTTGGCAGTACGGCCAAAATTGCGCTTTCACCGACTCGGTGAGTTCCACATGCTATTCCACGGTGAGTCCGCTGGATTTAGCGATTGTTGCCGCATCTTTGGCAGGCGCAAGTTTTGGATTCCTTTGGTGGAACACCGCGCCTGCACGTATCTTCATGGGCGACACTGGATCACTCGCACTTGGTGGGGGCATCGCAGGTCTGGCGATTTTGAGTCGAACAGAACTCTTGCTTCCGCTACTCGCAGGCCTCTTCCTGATCACTTCACTGTCGGTGATTGCCCAAGTGGGATCCTTCAAACTCACCGGACGGCGAATATTTCGCATGGCTCCTCTCCACCATCACTTTGAGATGCTTGGTTGGCCTGAGATCCAAATCGTGGTGCGCTTCTGGGTCATTCACGGCTTGTGCATTGGAGCCGGCATCGTCTTGTTCTATGCCGAATGGGTGCGTTCGTGATCCAGGGTTTTCGCCGCGAATCCGACTGGGCTAGCATCCACGCAACAGTCGCTGGCATCGGCATAGCTGGGTTTGCTGCAGCTGATGCGTTGGCCCAACTCGGTGCCAAGGTGACTGTTGTTGATGCTCAAGATGGCGAGAAGCAGCGCGAAAAAGCTGAAATCCTGGATGTCATTGGGGTCGAGGTTCTGTTAGGACACGACGGCAAGTTGCCCATAACCGACTTGCTCGTTGTATCGCCAGGATTGCGTCCGTCTGATCCGCTTATTTTGCAGGCTCAAGAATTACACATCCCAGTGTGGGGAGAACTCGAACTTGCCTGGCGACTTCGGCCGGCCGAAGGTGCGGCTCCTTGGCTAGTGGTCACTGGGACCAACGGTAAAACCACCACCACGTTGATGCTGGAATCCATGTTGAAAGCTGCCGGTTTGCGCACAGTCGCGGCTGGAAATATTGGTCACTCCTTGATTAGCGTGGTGATGCACGACGACCTTGACGTCATTGCTGTTGAAGTGGGGGCTCCGCAGCTACCTTTCGTTGAATCGATGAGTCCGTTAGCTTCCGTGTGTTTAAACATTGCCGACGATCATCTTGATCATTTTGGAACCTTCCAAGATTACGTATCAGCGAAAGCAAAGATTTACGAGCGGACTCAAATAGCGGCAGTGTTCAACGCCGATGATCCGGCAACGATCCGCATGGTTGAAAACGCTGACGTGATCGAAGGATGTCGAGCGGTTGGTTTCACATTGAGCATCCCCGATATTTCGATGTTGGGAGTGGTCGAGGAGTTTTTGGTTGATCGAGCTTTTTTGGACGACAGGCAGCGTTCTGCACAAGAACTCGCAACCACGGATGACGTGCAACCCAACGCTCCACACAACATCGCTAACGCTCTTGCAGCTGCTGCTCTGGCACGGGCCTTCGGGGTTTCCGCAGGCGCCATCAAGCTTGGCTTAGAACAGTTCGAGCCTGCTGGGCATCGAATCGAGCATGTGGCCACGATCGATGGGGTCACCTATATCGATGATTCCAAAGCTACGAATACTCATGCAGCACTGACCTCGATTCGGGCTTTTCAAAGCGTGGTGTGGATTGCTGGCGGAATGGCCAAAGGTCAAGATTTTGATGAATTGGTCTCCGAAGCCGGAGGCAAGTTGCGGGGCGTCGTGCTTTTAGGTGTCGATCGCGAGGTGATTGCGCAAGGGCTTGCGCGACACGCACCGCAGGTGCCAGTGAAAGTCATTGAACGCAGCGACACTGAGGCCATGGTTGAGGTCGTTGCAGCAGCTCAGGCATTTGCCCAACCGGGAGACACCGTTTTGCTGGCACCAGGCTGCGCTTCCTGGGACATGTTTCGTGACTACTCCCAGCGCGGCGAGTTATTCGCCCAGGCCGTGAGAAACCTGAATCAAGGTCAGTTGTGACAGCCACGAAGACGGTTAAGCGAATCAAAGAAAATCGGGTGAAGTATCTACTCGACCATCCGTTGAGCACCTATTACCTCATTGGCGGGGCTTCGGTCCTACTTCTGCTCTTGGGCTTGGTTATGGTCTTGTCAGCCTCGAGCATCGAGAGCTTCAAAACTTTCGGGTCCTCATACACGTTGTTCCAACGTCAGGCTCTCTTTGGCGTTATCGGACTGGTCGGGCTGTATTTCGCGGCGCGCACGTCGATTCAGTTTTGGCGTGGCATTTCCAAGTGGCTATTCATCGGCGCCGTCGTGATGCTGATCGCTGTCTTGGTGATCGGCGTTTCTGTGGCTGGCCAGCGCAACTGGATTGAAATCTTTGGCCCATTTCGCGTGCAGCCTTCCGAGTTTGCCAAAATTGCACTCGTCGTTTGGGGTAGTGATCAACTGGCCAAAAGGGTGAGCTACTACCGCGAGTGGAAAGAACTCCTTTTCCCTCTAGTCCCTGTGGCATCGATCTTCATGATCCTGGTACTCATGGAAGGCGACTTCGGTAACACCTTCATGCTTGCCGCGATCATGTGCGGCATGCTTTTTGTCGCTGGCGTACCTGGACGGTTCTTTGCAGGGTTCGCTGTTTTTTCTATCGTTGGTGTTTGGGTGTTGACCCTTGCTGCGCCATATCGAATGGAACGCATTACGTCTTGGCTCAATCCCAACAGTGATCCGCTTGGCATCGGTTGGCAGCTCTCGCAAGGACACTTCGCACTTGGCACCGGTGGGGTACTCGGTGTTGGGTTGGGGGCAAGCCGAGAGAAATGGGGCGCGCTTCCTGAGGCTCACACGGACTTCATTTTCTCGGTCATCGGTGAAGAACTTGGTCTCATTGGAACACTGTCGGTTCTCCTACTCTTCGGACTTCTCGCTTTCGCAATTTTTAGACTGACTAGGACTTCAGTCGATCCCTTCGTGCGCATTGCATCAGCAGGTGTCGGCTGTTGGGTCGTGGTTCAAGCCATCGTCAACATTGGTGCAGTGCTTGGGCTCCTTCCCATCACAGGCGTGCCGTTACCATTTGTTTCCTACGGTGGATCCTCGCTCGTTCCAACATTGGCAGCCGTAGGCATGCTGTTGTGTTTTGCCCGCAATGAACCGGGCGCTCGACAATCCTTAAGGCGCAGGCAAACAGCGCGCTCGCTGGCCAGGCGATGAGCAGACCGACTCACGTCGTGCTCGCCGCTGGTGGAACAGCCGGACATATAGAACCGGCATTGAATCTTGCAGATGCTCTTACGGCGTTAGAACCTGATATTGAAATCACCATAATCGGTGGTGAGCATGGTTTAGAGACAACGCTTGTTCCAGCTAGGGGATATCAGCTTCGTTCGGTTTCTGCAGCAGCGATGCCGCGGAAATTGTCTTTGGACTTATTTTCGGTTTGGCAAAAAGTTCGCATGGCAACCAGGCAGAGTCAGCAAATTTTGAAGGAAGTTGATGCTGATGTCGTCGTAGGCTTTGGGGGATATGCAGCGTTACCTGCATATCTGGCTGCACGCAAAGTTGCGTGTGGTCTAGT
>CAFBMC010000021.1_pt1 | contig 19143 bp, 18 predicted proteins | sample 7268441 | NCBI WGS metagenome assembly CAFBMC01 (sample SAMEA6814051, study PRJEB35770) | freshwater metagenome | biome: Freshwater; feature: Freshwater reservoir; material: water | place: Czech Republic | collected 2017-05-23 | depth 30m m | reverse complement strand
TGCGTTGAACCATTTTACGGTGCCTTGAGCCATGTTGCACAATCTCCTTAACGAAAGACGTGGCGGACAGTGTGTCCTTCACGCGGCCAGTTGAATCACGCCTTCGTCCTTGTTCTGTGCAGTTGCTCAGATGTTACGAAACCCGCCATTTCTCAGCCGAGGCTAAAAAGTAGGGCGGGCATCTCAGGACTGTGGTGCTGATCTGTCTGTACCTGTAGATAAGTCTTCCCTAAAAAGGGTGATTTGCCTAACGGCAAGGTGGCTTTTTGGCAAATTTGACGAAAACACGAGGAGATTTGCTCATGGACGGGGGGCAAACTCGGTCTACTGAGGCACTACTTTCACCTTATGAAGATCAAAGGCAAAGAAATCTTGGTGTTTGACGGCAAGTCCAGATACCTCGATCGCTTCGGTTGGGTGTTGACCCTGACGGTGGGATCCATCATTTTATTGTCATTAGTCAACGTCTACCAGCCTGAGCAGTCTATCGGAGCCCGCTCGCTTTCAATGCTGGCTACGTTGACCGTTGGGTTGACGTTGATGCTGGCTTTGAGAGCAGCTGGACTCGCTCGACGATGGCAGCTGCCGATCGATATTTCCATTTCATTAATGGTGGTGGGGACTGCCATCTTGGTATTCACCGGCTCCTTCATCAAGGCTGATCCAACCGCCCAAGTGACTGCGCCTTCGGTCGTTGTCCTCTATGCGGCATTGGCTCCGGTGGTGATTATCCGACGCCTCGTACAGCACCGCCAAGTGACGCGCGGAACTTTATTTGGTGCAGTTGCTGCATATTTGCTCATCCCGATTACTTACTTTTATGCATTCATTTCTACAAATGATCTACAGGGCGATTTGTTCTTTGGCGCGCCTCAAGATTCGCCTGCATATATGTATTTCAGTCTGACGACCTTGACGACCATCGGTTACGGCGATTTAACTTCGGAATCAAACATCGGTCACTTACTTTCGACGAGTGAAGCGATCGTCGGGCAAATCTACTTAGTGTCTTTCGTTGCAATGCTGGTTGGACTGTTTGCCCAGCAGTGGCAGCAGTCCAGAGCTAGCTAGTAGCTCGATTGAAATTTACGGCAAACAGAATGTAACGTTGGCGATACTGTGCACTCATGATCCAGGAGTCGCGTAAGCGTTTGAAACGTCCGAGTCGCGTGCACCCTGTTGCTGATCTCAGCCAACGCAAGTCTTTCAAACAGGCCAGTGCTCTAGCAGGGATCGAAACGGTAGGGCTTTCCATCCTTTTCTTCGCCTATTGGTTGCTTCACATCAGTGGAAGTGTGCTCGCGCCACTCTTGGCACCAACCGTTGTAAGTTTCTTACTGGTGCTCACAACCTCAGGTTCACCAATGTCTCGACCACTTCGCGTGATTGCTGCATATGCGGTTGCTGGTTGTGTTGGGTTTGCAATCGCCGCGCTGCCAGGACCTGTTTTCATCAAAGCAGTGCTTGCGGGTGGCATAACAATGTTGCTGATGCACTTGTTCGGGGTTTTCCATGCCCCAGCCATCGCAATTCCGATGATTGCGGTGTTGACCTCAGCCTCGGCCGGTATTGCTGTTTTGGCGCTGCCTTTGTTGGTCTTACTCGCAGTCCTCGTGGTGGTACTTGCTTGGGCGACGCATCGAGTTCTCGGTGACGCGAACTACCCGCAGGCCTGGTGGTAGTTCAATACTCAGCGCGGTCTCGTTGCGATAAAGCGCGCAGCGACCAATGCAATCGCAGCGAGTCCGGCGACTGTTCCTGAGACAAGCAAGGGAATCACTCCATTGCCTGCACCGGTAGTCCAAAAAATTCCGGCTAATAAACCAGCAACGAGAACACTGCCATTATTAAGACTTTGATAGATTCCCTGAGCCCGGCCGCGATGATCATCGTGAACGAGGGATGAAATCCAAGCCTTACCCACGCCATCGGTAAAAGCCGGGAAAAGCCCATAGATAGCAATGCAGATGAAGACGCCAGCCCCGCCATTCACGAGTCCTAAACCAAGGTAGCCAACGGCAAAGGCGGCGAGGCCAACAGCGTAGATATATGGACGTGGCCATTTATCTGTCATCACGCCTGCCGGATAAGCACCGAGCGTGTTTACTGCGTTGAACAAGACGTATGCCAAAACAACTTGAGTCGTACTAAAGCCAAGATCCATCACTCTGAGTAGGAGCAGCACATCAGGGAAGTTCACTAACGCGATGACAACCAGGACAATCGTCACTCTCCAAAACTGTTTGGGAAGCGGTGAATGCAAGCGAACTGCTTTGATTCCTAGATCTTGTCCTTCTTGAAAGGCGTCTTCTTCCGTGCGCATGCGCTTTGGTTCGCGAACGAACAGCACTAGCAGGGCAGACAAAATCGCAGGGATTACCGCCCACCATAAGGCTGCTCGAAGATTGTCGTTGAGTAGCGAAAGCGCTAAGAGTCCAATGAGCGGGCCGATGACGGCACCGAGGTTGTCACCGGCTCGGTGGAAACCAAATGCCCGACCTAGCGCTTGCCTGGGCACCGAAGCCGCAATGAGTGCGTCCCTTGGTGCTGATCGGATGCCTTTGCCAAAGCGATCGATCACGCGACCAGCTAGCACTGCAGGCCATGCCATGGCCAGAGCAATAACGATCTTCCCCACAGCGGCTAATCCGTAACCAGCACCAACAAAGGGCTTACGCCCGCGGGTATCTGACCAACGGCCAGCAAAATATTTAGTCACCCCAGCAGTGGCCTCAGCGCAACCTTCAATGACACCCAAAATCACGGGAGGTGCTGCCAGCACGCCAGTGAGTAGTAGTGGCAGCAGCGGGTAGAGGAGTTCGCTAGCAGCATCTTGAGTTAGTGAGACCAGGGTGAGCAGCACCAAATTGCGGGTCAGCCACGGTGATATGGCCTGTTTATCTTTGGCCGGCACCTTCATCACGCACCTCCCTCTGTCTGACACGCACTGCTTCGTGCGGATTTGCCTGTTTTGCATGCCTAGCGCCTGTGCATGGTTAAGACTGCATGCAAGACGCTAGTCACGCCGGTACTTTCACAAGACCGGACCGCGAAAGGGAGAACTATGACAATCGTTGTGCCACTTGAGCTCTATCCAAAAGGCCCAGCAGTTGCTGCTCCCGTTCGGAGACTGGGATCGATTCGCCGCACCTCAACGATTGACAGTGTCTGGCCGCAAGGCGCGGAAGCCAATCGGACCATCATCGGGCGCTCGCGTGATCTGCTCACGCCGATGGATGGCAGCGCGCCTGTTGTCCTAGCCGAAGATCTGTTAACGGCGACTGTCGCACCGAATCGCGCAATAGTCGCGATGGAATCAACTCCACCTCGCGAAGGAATCAAAGACCTTGTGGGGGCAACCGGTGGAAGCAACTCGCGTGGTCGCGTGGTCGCTGCAGTTCCCGAAGAAGTGGCAGCTGGCACGCCGCTGTATCTCTTGCTCGACGATCTCTCGGGAGCAACGCTGGTGGGAAGTGTCGTAATGAGATTCTGGCAAACACCCGAGGAACTTGAAGAGCAGAATAAAAAAATGCTGACAATGACGCCAAAGCGCGTGATGGAAGGTATCTGCGCAGGATTTGCGCCAGGTTCGAAAGCCTTGAATCCCGATGGTACGGGCGGTTCTATGGGCGAGACGAAGCCGGTTCCAGACATCAATAATCCGGATGATTCAGATGCTTGGCATGAACTGACTGTGCCAGTAGGGGCCTCGCATCGTCGATCCCGCCGAATAGATGTTTGGGTTGAAGATGGGATCGCGCATATCGAAGCATTCTTCCAAGACTCGTACACAACACCTGATGGTCCGCGTCATGCAATTCATGAATACGAAGTATCGGCAACAGCGGACCCAGTTACTGGAATTGTCATTTCAATTTCAGCTGATCCACGAGTATTGCCACACTACGAATGCCCAATGGCAACTCTTTCCGTTGGTCGGATGGCGGGCCAGCCTCTTCGTAGCTTCCGGGATTCTGTCATTGAAAAACTGCCAGGTATCGACGGCTGCACTCATATGAATGACACCTTGCGTTCACTTGCTGAGGTACCCGTTCTGATTGCTCAGCTGCCCGCATAACTGCATGAGCGCACCCTTCAACAGAGTTGTAGATTGAATGTATGGCTCAATTCGTCGTGACTGACCAAGGTTTCACGCTCGCGATGTCCAAATGGGAACGTTTGGGTTCTTTACATGGCGATCTCGAGATTCCTTGGCAGCATGTGGATTCAATTTCACATGTGGAGGATCTCTGGGTTCAGTTACGGGGAGTCCGTGCGCCTGGAACAGGTATTCCGGGAGTCATCATGTTAGGCACTACTCGTTCCAGAGGTGGAAAAGATTTCTGTGCTGTGTACAAGCATCGACCAGGAGTGGTGATTGAACTCAAGAACGAGTTCTTTGCCCGCTTGCTTGTTACTACCAACGAAATTTTAGAAACACCTACGCGCAAAACGTGATGGTTTACGGCTTCTTTTTACGTGACCCACGGATGAGGGATTCCTGCACAACTGATGCGACAAGAATGCCATCTTGATCATAAAAAAGCCCACGTGCCAATCCATGCCCACCGCGGGCTACCGGCGTATCTTGTGCGAAAAGCAACCACTGGTCTGTGCGAATTGGCGCGTGAAACCACACAGCATGATCAATTGATGCCATCTGTAATTGGCTACGCATATGGGTATTTGGGCTCAGTGCTGTTGGCACCATCGTGAGATCCGAAAGATAAGTAAGCGCACAAGCCTGAATGAGTGGGTTGTCGGGCAACTCTTGAAGAATACGAACCCAGGCCATGCGTTCGTAGCGCCCGTCTTTCATCTTTACTGACTCTTCGGGGTTGAAAAGTCGAAGGTCAATCCAGCGCCTCCGATTTCGCGTGGCTGGCCGATCGCCCCCTTCTTCCCCTTCTTCCAATTCGGGATCCATGCGTGGATCCGAGGTGCCTTCATCAGGAGGTGGAGCCAGCGGCTGCTCAAATTGGTGTTCTGGGCCCCAGTCTTGAACCGAGAACGAGGCAGTCATCATGAAAATCGTTTCACCATTTTGGATTGCTCGCACGATGCGCGAAGAAAACGAACCGCCATCGCGCGGACGTTCAACAATGTAGGTGATGCGTTCTTCAGTACGCCCAGGCTGCAAGAAATATCCATGCAGTGAATGCACTTGACGTTCCGGATCGTCGATCGTCATCCCCGCAGCCATAAGCGACTGCGCTGCCACCTGACCGCCATAGGTTCGAATAGGTCCACCGCCGTTGGCGTGACCGGTAAAGATGTCTCGATCGATGCGACGAAGTAGCAACTGGTTAGAAAAATCGGTGTTGACTCCAGGAACGAGCCCAGTAGTTTTTGAGTTGCTCGGATCCTGATTCACGCAGTCATCCTAGCTAGTAGGAAAAGCCTTTGGTGCTTCGAGAAAATCAGGCTGTAGGCGCACTCGATCTTTAGAGTTCTGAACTCTTTGTGAGTGAATCAAGCTCAGCACTTGTCAATTTAAGCGTAGCCATAGGTAGCAACTCGTTGAGCTGATCCACGGTTCGCGCACTTGCGATCGGAGCACCAATTGTTGGCTGGGCATAAAGCCAGGCTAAGGCAATTGCAGCAAGGGGGACTTCATGAGCTGCTGCTACGGCATCCATCGCAGCAAGAACTGCGAGTCCACGCTCGTCAAGCATCTTTGCGGCGCCGCGAGCGCGTGGACTGTCAACAGTAATTCCTGGACGGTATTTACCAGTAAGAAAGCCACTTGCTAGTCCGTAATAAGGAGCATGAGCAATCCCAGCTTTGGCTGCAACAACCCGGGCACCGTTTTCGTATTCTTCGCGGAACATCAGGTTGTAATTGTTTTGAATGAGCGAATGTGCAGCCAGCCCGTTTGCTGCACTGACATCCAGTGACTCTTGAAGGCGTTCTGCGGTGAAGTTTGATGCACCCAAGTAACGAACCTTGCCAGACTGCACGAGCGCGTCAAATGCGGTCATTGTTTCAAGCATTGGTATATCGAGATCATCGCGGTGCGCGTAAAGAACGTCGACGTATTCAGTCTGAAGACGATCAAGTGAGTCTTGAGTGGCTAACGGAATATTGCTGCCGGCAAGTCCTTTGCGACTAGGCAGGCTGCCAATCTTGGTGGCGATAATCATCTGGTTGCGGTTACCGCGAGCCTTCATCCAATTGCCAATGATGATTTCTGACTCACCTATGGAATGGTCAGGTAGCCACGAGTTGTACATATCCGCGGTATCGATGAAGTTGCCGCCTGCTGCCGCGTAAGCATCGAGAATCTCGAAAGCTGCATCTTGGTCGACCGTCCAACCAAAAACGTTGCCGCCGAAGCAGAGTGGGAAAACATCAAGTGAGGTGGTTCCGAGGATGGCCATGACGGGAATGTTGCCCTATTTGTGGATCACATGGGGGCTATTCCAGTTCGCACATAGCGAAAATCTGTAATTACTCGATCATTGGACAGGCCAATCGCCTCATAGTGAGTGATCGGTCGCCAGTCAGGCCTATCAACGGGGCCGCCGACCCATTCTGGTTGCATAGCCATGATTTCAGCGATGTGTTCGGCGTAGGGAAGCCAGTCAGTTGCTAAATCCCAGGTACCACCTGCCACTACCCGGCTAGCCATGAGTTGTATTCGTGCTGGTTGCACAAGTCGCCGCTTATGGTGACGGGCCTTTGGCCAAGGATCCGGAAAGAAACTGCGAATGCCTAGTAAAGAGTTGGGAGCGATGCAGCTCTCAAGCACCGTTATTGCATCACCTTCAATCACGAAGAGGTTCGCAATATTTTCCTCATGAATTCTTGCTACAAGGTCACCCACACCTGGGGTGTGGACATCGATCGCCAAAAACCCAATGTCTGGCTGCGCTGTTGCCATTGCTGCGGTGGTGATGCCCGTGCCAAAACCAATTTCTACGATGACCCGTTTGCCACCAAAGAGTGTGGGTAGGTCCAGTGGCTGATTGGCATCCAGTAAAAATGGGCTACTGACCTCAAGAGCCAGTGATTGCCGTGCCGTGATTCGCCCACGCCGAGGCTTAAACGTGCGGATTGGCGGATGTTCACTCTCGGCTTGCACGCTTAACTTCCTTCACTCGTAAAAAGGAAAGTATGCTCAATAAGTCAGGTGCACTGCCAATTGCTATGAATGTGGTGTCGTTGCCGATGAAGACTCTTGATGAGATCGACCTGCCAGTCATCGGAATGACCTGCACTGCTTGCGCGCGGCATATTGAAAATCGTCTGAACACTTTGCCAGGAGTTCAAGCGTCAGTGAACTACGCAACTGAATCCGCTCACATCATGTCCCCGTCGGACATGACAATCGAGGCACTCGTTCAGGCGGTAAGAGATGCTGGCTACGACGCGATCGCACCTGACTCTGGAGTCACGCTAGAGCAAGCGGCAGCAGACGATGTGCGAAAAATGCAGCTGCACTTTTGGGTCTCCTTTGGCTTCGCAGTTCCTGTGGTGCTGCTTTCGATGATTCCCGCTTTGCAATTCAGTAGTTGGCAGTGGATCGTCTTCTTGCTCACCATTCCGGTCGTTACTTGGGGTGCTTGGCCTTTTCATCGAGCAACCTTGATCAACCTTCGACATGGCACAGCCACGATGGACACGCTCATCAGTATCGGCGTGCTAGCTGCATTCACGTGGAGCACTTGGGCGCTCATCTTTGGTGGTTCTGGGGCGCTGGACTACAAGGCCGACCATGGCCTAGGTGGCATGACAGGTGGCATGACTTTGCCGGCGCTGTATTTTGAAGTTGCGGCAGCTGTTCCAGTTTTCGTGCTGGCTGGTCGCTGGTTTGAGTCACGCGCTAAGCGTCGATCAAGTGCGGCGATCCGATCGTTGCTCTCACTCCAAATCGCAGACGCGATGGTCGTCGTTGACGGCGTTGAGCATCTCGTGTCACTGGGCGAACTCAAAGTTGATGATCACTTCATCGTGCGGCCGGGGGAGCGAGTGGCCACAGATGGAGTAGTGGTTTCTGGAGCCAGTTCAATCGACGAAGCGTTACTCACGGGCGAGTCAGTTCCGGTACTCGTAGAGCCGGGCTCAAAAGTTGTGGGTGCAACCATCAACTTGGATGGTCGTTTAGAAGTCCGCGCGACTGGTGTTGGTGAGCAAACCAAACTTGCACAGATAGCCCAGCTCGTCACGGCGGCCCAAACCGGCAAAGCTCCAATTCAGCGGCTCGCTGATCGAGTCTCTGCAATTTTCGTGCCATCAGTACTTGTAGCAGCAGTCGTCACCTGGCTGGTTTGGTTTCTTACAACTCAAGATGCCCAGCAAGCCTTTACCGCAGCTGTCGCTGTCTTGATCATTGCTTGCCCGTGCGCATTGGGGTTAGCAACGCCAATCGCGTTACTCGTTGGCACCGGTCGAGGCGCGCAGATGGGTATTGTTATTCGCGGCCCGGAAACTCTTGAGCAGAGCCGACGAGTCAATGTGATGTTGCTTGATAAGACAGGAACTGTCACCACAGGCAAGGTGGAATTGCGAAGCATCACATCGGCACCGGAGTTGAGTGAAGACGACCTCATCAACATCGCAGCGCCGATAGAAAAGTTCAGTGAACATCCACTGGCGAAAGCGATAGCCGATCAGCCGCATCAATCTTCAGATGTCACGAATTTTCAAAACTTTCCGGGTCTTGGGGCTAAAGGCACTCTGGGATTCAAAGACGTGATTGTCGGGCGCCCAAGTTGGGTTCTTATACAAACAGGTCAAAGTGAGCCTGATTGGTTTAGTCACGCTTTGAATGAAGCGAGCCGAGAAGGACTCGCTCGCGTGGCAGTTGCGAGTGCGGGTGAATTGATAGGGCTCATCACCTTGTCTGACACTGTGCGATCAACGAGTGCGGGCGCAATTCAGGAGTTAATGAATTTAGGCGTCCATCCCGTTTTACTCAGCGGTGACAATGAAACGGTTGCCCGACAGGTGGCTGATCAAGTGGGAATTTCAGAAGTGATTGCCGAGGTGGCTCCGGAAGGCAAGGTCGAGGTCGTTCGAGAACGACAAGGACAAAACTTTGTAGTTGCCATGGTGGGAGATGGAGTCAATGACGCTGCAGCTTTGGCTCAGGCTGATCTTGGTCTTGCAATGAGTTCAGGATCAGACGTGGCCATTGAGGCAAGCGATATCACCTTGGTGCGCAACGATCTCGTAGCTGCCGTCGATGCGCTCAGGCTTTCGCGACAGACCTTGCGCGTGATCAAGGGCAACCTCTTCTGGGCCTTTGCTTACAACGTCGCGATGATCCCGCTAGCTGCATTAGGTCTCCTCAGTCCGTTATTGGCCGGGGCCGCCATGGCCTTCTCATCAGTCTTCGTGGTGGCCAACTCTTTACGGTTGCGTAGATTCACATCTCTCACCCATATGCGATCCTGAGCACGTGACCGATTTTCCGATTGATTCGTTAGCTCAACTCCGCCTGCGCAAGAGTGCGAAGTGGCAAGTCTTTGGGACCGATGTCATCCCTGCTTGGGTCGCCGAGATGGATTTTACGCTCGCCGAACCCATCGCGGCAGTGCTGCACGACGCGATTCAACGTTCGGACACGGGTTATGCGTGGACAGGTGAGGTAGGTGAGGCACTTGGTGTTTTTAGCGCCACCCGCTGGAATTGGATAATCGATTCTCAGTGTGTGATTCCCGTGGGCGATGTTCTGACAGGCGTTGGTCATGCGTTGATTGCCAAGACCAAACCTGGCGATTCAGTGGTGATCAACAGTCCGGTCTATCCGCCGTTCTTCACAACCATCACCAATGTTGCTCACCGCAATGTGGTTGATGTGCCGCTGGCATGGGATGGATCTCGGTACACGCTTGATCAAGAAAAGATGGAAGAGGCTTTCAGCAGAAATGATGTGACCGCATTCCTTATGTGCACCCCGCATAATCCGACTGGTCGAGTTTTTGATCGTAGTGAAATGCAGTTCATCGCGGAGCTTGCTAACAAGCATCAGGTGTTTGTTGTCGCCGATGAGATTCACGCCCCAATCACACATCTTGGAAATGAATTCATTCCATATCTTTCAGTCGCCGGCGAAGGTCCAGCAGTCAGTGTGATTTCAGCATCAAAAGCCTGGAACATTGCAGGGCTCAAGTGTGCCCAAGTGGTGTCTAATAGCGCTCAGTTATACGGCACTCTTATTGAACGTATTCCATTGGAAGTGCAACACAGTGCTGGTCATCTGGGTGCGCTTGCAGCAGTAGCCGCCTATACGCAAGGTGCTCCTTGGTTGGACACCATGCTGGCTCATCTGGAAACGAAGTCGGCATTACTTGGAACCTTGTTACGCGGGCAATTACCCGACGTAACCTTCACACCACCCCAGGCTTCATTCCTAGCCTGGTTGGATTGTCGATCCCTAAACCTTGAAATTGACCCGGCCGAGCACTTCCTGACACAGGCGCACGTCGCGCTCAATTCAGGGCCCTCATTTGGCCCCGGCGGAGCAGGTTTTGTTCGATTGAACTTCGCAACATCACCGCAAATTCTTGGAGAAATCGTGGCAAGGATGGCGAGTTCAATTTCTGAAAAAACCTGAAATTGCAGTCAAACGTGAGCCGCGCCACTATTTTTAGCCCAATCGCTGCGTGAAACTTGTGCACTTGATCACAAGAGAACGTTTTCATGCCTTTCCGTGCTGTTCAGGCTCCCAAAAGGGAGCATCCTTGGTTCCAGTCAGTTACTCAACGAGGAGTGTTTATGTCGGTTCCGGGTCTCGAGAATCCACCAACAAAAAATAAGAAGTTGCTGCAGTGGGTGGAAGAGATGGCAGCACTGACCCAGCCAGATCGTGTCGAGTGGTGTGATGGTTCCGAGGCTGAGTGGGATCGCCTCACCGCACTGATGGTTGCCTCAGGCACCTTCATCCAACTCAACCCAGAGATTCGTCCTAACTCATTCTTGGCACGTTCAAGCCCAAGTGACGTTGCTCGCGTCGAAGACCGCACTTTCATCTGCTCTGAAAATGAGATCGATGCAGGTCCTACAAATAACTGGGCAAAGCCAGCAGAGATGCGCGGCAAGATGAACGAACTCTTCGCAGGATCAATGCGCGGACGCACTATGTATGTCATCCCGTTCTCCATGGGCCCATTGGGTTCACGAATCGCTCAGCTTGGCGTTGAGATTTCTGACTCCCCATACGTTGTCGCCAGCATGCGCATCATGACTCGAATGGGTCAACCAGCGCTCGATGTCATTGGCGAGAATGGTGACTTCGTTCCCGCAATTCATTCCGTGGGTTACCCGTTGATTGACGAAGCAGGCGTGAAGCGTGATGACGTCACGTGGCCGTGCAACGACACCAAGTACATCGTTCACTACCCAGAAACTCGCGAGATTTGGTCCTACGGATCAGGCTACGGCGGCAATGCACTGCTAGGTAAGAAGTGCTTTGCACTTCGTATTGCTTCAGCAATGGCCCGAGATGAAGGTTGGCTTGCTGAGCACATGCTCATCTTGAAGCTCACGTCACCAGCCAATAGTGTCCGTTACGTCACCGCTGCATTCCCATCGGCTTGTGGCAAGACAAACCTTGCAATGCTTCAGCCAACTATTCCAGGCTGGAAAGTTGAGACCATCGGCGACGACATCTCTTGGATGCGTTTTGGGGATGACGGTCGTCTTTATGCGATCAACCCAGAAGCTGGTTTCTTCGGTGTTGCTCCAGGCACTGGTCTAGACACCAATGCCAACGCGGTCGCAAGCCTGGACGCTAACTGCATCTTCACCAACGTTGCTTTGACTGATGATGGAGATATTTGGTGGGAAGGACTCACTCCAGAAGCACCAGCACATTTGATTGACTGGAAGGGTAACGATTGGACCCCAGCGTCTACCGAACCTTCAAGTCATCCAAACGCTCGTTTTGCTGCACCAGCAAGCCAGTGTCCTTCGATCGCGCCGAACTGGGAAGACCCAGCGGGCGTTCCAATTGACGCAATGTTGTTCGGTGGTCGCCGCGCGACAAACGTGCCATTGGTGACGGAGTCATTCGACTGGAACAACGGTGTATTCATCGGCTCGAGTGTTTCTTCAGAGACCACCGCTGCTGCCGTTGGAGTCATGGGTCAACTTCGTCGCGACCCGTTCGCCATGCTTCCGTTCTGCGGCTACAACATGGCCGACTACTGGGGCCATTGGTTGAAGGTTGGCGCAGCCACAACAGCTGACAAGTTGCCTCGCATCTACTCAGTCAACTGGTTCCGTAAGGATTCAGACGGCAAGTTCATGTGGCCAGGCTATGGCGAGAATTCACGCGTACTTGAGTGGATCGTTCGTCGCCTTGACGGTGAAGTTGAAGCAGTTGAAACACCAATTGGCAGAGTTCCTGTTGCTGGCGACCTCAACGTTGAGGGCTTAGACATCAGTGCTGACAAGCTTGCAGAGCTCTTCGCTGTTGATCCAACAACGTGGCTGACTGAAGCTGACCTCACTGAGGAGTACTACAACCAGTTTGGCGATCATGTGCCAGCAGAATTACGCACTGAGCTAGCTCAATTGCGAGATCGACTCAGCAAGGCATAGTCACTCCAGAGGTAATAAGTAAAGGGTCCAAAGCGAATCGCTTTGGACCCTTTACTTATATGCGTTTAGTTTTCTAAGGTTGCAACAAGCAAGGCCTTGATCGTGTGCATCCGATTTTCTGCTTGATCAAACACGATACTCGAAGGTGATTCAAAGACATCATCAGTGACTTCGACGCCGTCAAGAAGGCCGAACTGCTGGGCGATCTGCCTGCCGATAGCAGTGTTCTGGTCATGGTAAGCAGGAAGGCAATGCATGAACTTCGCGTGATTGGCATGAGCCATGAGTGCGGAATCAACGCGGTACGGCCGCAGTAGCGACACTCGCTCGTCCCATACTTCTTTAGCTTCACCCATCGAGACCCACACATCGGTATGCACGAAATCAACTCCGGCAAGACCTTCTTCAACGTTTTCAGTAAGTGTCAAAATCGCACCACTTTGCGCTGCACGGGCCTGCGCTGCGTCTTGAATCTCTTGATCTGGCCACAAAACGGCGGGAGCCACAATTCGCACGTCGGATCCCATGATCGCTCCCATCATCAGCAAAGAATTGCCCATGTTGTAGCGAGCATCTCCGACATAGGCGTACCTAAGCGAACCTGTGTCGGGTGCGTGCTCTTGCATGGTGAGGAAGTCGGCGAGCATTTGTGTGGGGTGCCAGCGGTCGGTGAGTCCGTTGAAAACCGGAACGCTTGAAAATTCGGCAAGGGCCAGAACGGTTGCATGATCAGCGCCGCGATATTCGATGCCGTCAAACCAGCGATCAAGAACTCGAGCAGTGTCTGCGATTGATTCTTTGTGGCCTATTTGTGAACTGGCGGGATCCAGCAGGGTGGAGTGGCCACCTTGATCCTTCATCGCGAGTTCAAACGCTATCCGGGTGCGTGTTGATGTTTTTTCAAAGATAAGTGCCAAATGTTTACCTGTGAGGCGCTGACGTTCACTGCCAGACTTCTTCTCAGCCTTGAGTAGCACAGCTAAATCAAGGAGACCCTGAAGTTCGATGGCGCTGAAGTCTGACTCCTGGAGGAAGTCACGATTGTTGAGGTTCACCTTCCGAACGCTAGTGCCAAAGGCATGAGTGCGAAACGATTGGGTGACGAAAGCATTGAGCTGAGATTGCCTATGCGATACCCAGAACTCGTGGCGACACTGCTGCTGCGATCTCCGACGCTGCTACCCGAGAACCTTCACCACGGGCACGTGGATAGAAGCGAGTCTCGATTCGAGCGTAGATCTGCTCGCGCTCGTCCTCAGAGAGTCCACCCCAAACTCCATACGGCTCGCGTGCACGCACGGCGTAGTCAGCGCACTCCAGACGCACGGTGCAACCGGCACAGACCATTTTGGCCGAGCGATCGCGCTTGGATCGGGCATTGCCACGCTCGTTTTGGGGGTGGAAGAACAACAACGGGTCTGCGGTGCGGCAGGAACCATGATCCTGCCAAAACCACTGGGCGTCGGTGGGTACTTGGGCAAGTGATTGTTGAGGCATAGCCCAAAGGTAGGAGGGAGTCCACAGGTGTTCCAAGGTCTTAAGTCCCCTTTTCGCGGCCATAAGACCCCGGCAGGGATCAAACAATTAGACTTCTCCCTATGACAACCCCGTTGGACACCCCTGGATTGTCGGGCGGCACGCTGCTCGAAGAGGACACTCGCCTCAGTAACGATGACGGTGACCACGAGCGGTTTGCCCATTACGTCGAGAAAGCCAAAATCGTAGAAAGTGCCGTGACAGGAACTCCTGTCAAAGCCCTGTGTGGGAAGACTTGGATTCCAGGCCGTGATCCTTCAAAATTCCCAATTTGCCCAGACTGTAAAAAGATTCACGAGTCTCTCGCCGGCGGCGGTTCCAATTCTTAACTCTGGTACGACCAGGTCGCGGCTCCGGCCGCGCACACCTAGGTCGCTGTTCCAGCCTCGCGCACGTGGGGTCATGAAATTCACGGGCCCACTCATTGTGGCGATTTCAACACTTTCTCTCAGCGCCTGTGGAACACCGAACGCCTCGTCGATCAACACTGATTTGCAAGTTGCCACGGCAATAACAGGACCGAGCCCGGTGGCGACCTCAGGTGAATGCTCGCCTGCGCAATTGACAACCAGAGATGCTGGACGCCTAAATGTGGCCTATTCGCATCCGTTGGCTCCATTCTTTGTGGATCGATCCCCTTCGGCTCCCGTTGGGTTTGATGTTGCGGTAGTGAATGCGATCGCGAGTGGATTAGGTATGGACTCCAATCAGGTGCTGTGGAACAAGGTCGCTATTAAGCAGCTCACCGCACCAACGCGGCAGGATCTTGATCTTTCGGTCGGTCGTATTGACGTAAATTCAAAAACTGATGGGGTTACGTTAACTACCCCATATTTCAGAGAGCAGCAAGTACTCCTTGCTCGCCCCAATTCAAGTATGGCCAAAGTGCGAAGCGCGCCAGACTTGATTGGGACCAAACTGGGTGTAGTCAAAGGTTCTTCAAGTGATCTGTATGTGAAAAATACGCTGGTATTGCCATCTACTGCTTATGCGTCAAGTAACGATCTGAAATCCGCAATGCGCGATCATCACGTGAATGGAATGATCGTTCCGATCACCGATGTTGCTAAAACGATGGCGACATTCACTGGAGCACTCGTGGTCGCGGGACAGTTCCCAGCCTCAAAAGATGCGGCCACCTTTGCATTGGCGATTCCGACCGCAAATCCGCTCATCACTTGCGTCAACAATGTGCTTGCTGGACTCAAAGCCTCGGGTCAATTGGCGAATTTGCAATCAAACTGGTTCACCTCAGGCGTAAATCGAACAATTTCAGTCAAAGAGTAAGCATTTATTGCTGAACTGTGGCGTGGCAAGAACCGTCATCTGCAAGGCGCATCTACGATCAAATTTGCAGGCGCGACAGGCGCAGGCTTATGAAAAATCATGGAGGATCAATGTCTACAGTGGATTCAGTTACCGCTGAAGAAAATGAAGTGTTGTCAGCAATCAGTCGCAACTGGTGGGTGTTGTTGTTTCTCGGCATCATCAGTCTCGGCGTAGGGATCTGGGCTGTTGCCGCACCTGAAAAGGCGTTCGGAACACTCTCATTAATCTTCGCAGTATGGCTTCTTGTTACCGGCATCTGGCAGATCGTGCGCGCATTTGGTGCGGGGATCGGTGGCGGTTCTCGTGCGCTATTCATCATCACCGGCGCGCTCTCGCTCATTATCGGATTCGTATCACTCCGCTACTTCTTCAATCAAGACAGCGTTGTTCTTGCTGGCTGGGTCTTCTCGATCTTCATCGGCATTGGTTTCTTGATGCGCGGATTTGCAGATCTATTTGCAGGAATTTCAGCCAAGGGTGCACCAGGCCGTGGCTGGGCAATTTTCTCAGGCATCGTCATTCTCATTGGCGGCGTGATTATTTTGGTCGCGCCTTTGTCAGTGGTAGCACTTGCTTGGGTGGTTGGAATTTGGTTGATCGTTATCGGCCTGTTTGAAATCATCGCAGCATTTTCAGTGCGAAAGCTTGCCGCTTAATCGTTTGGCTTAATCGTTTGGCTTAGTAGTGGCCCGCAGCTTTTGCTGCGGGCCACTACATTTATCCCATGGCTGCAGAAACCTCACAAACCCTTGGACGGGGGCTTCGAATCCTCGAAGTGGTTGCCGAAGCGCCAGATGGCCTCACCGTGACCGAAATCGCTCAAGCGCTGGGTATCGGCCGCACAGTGATTTACCGCCTGGTGGTCACTCTGGAACAGCATGCCTTCCTGCGTCGTTCGGCCGACGGTAAATGTCGCCTTGGCCTCGCATTACTTTCGATGGGCCGCCAAGTGCAGCCAGTTGTCCGCGATGTTGCGCTCCCAGCTCTGCGATTACTAGCTGATGCTGTTGGTGCCACCGCTCATCTCACCATCGTTGATGGTCTTGAAGCTGTAGCCGCAGTCGTGGTTGAGCCAAGTCGTTCCGATGTACATGTGGCTTACCGGGTGGGATCACGCCACCCACTGGAGGCGGGAGCTGCAGGCCGAGCAATTCTGGCAGCTCGAACAGCAGCGGGCCGGCCGCTAGATCCACCTTGGATCCTCGCCACAAACGATGGTCCGCAAGGTGCCTTCGGTATCGCGGCCCCGATCATCTCGGTGCCTGGTTTAGAAGCCAGTGTTGGCGTGGTCTCTCTTCGTGAGCTTTCAGAGCTTGAAGTTGGGCCACGTGTGGCGCGTGCGGCCGGTGAAATTTCGCGCGCACTGCGTTAAGACCTGAACCAAGGGTCGAGCTGCTGGCAGCAGCGTTACCAGCAACCAGTAATCGTTGCTGCTAATCCATCGATGGCCTGGCGAGTTCGAAGTGGGATTACGTTTGCGGGCTGATCGTTAACTAGGAAAGAAAAGACTTTGAGTTGCCCATCTGCATCGTGTGTAGTTCCAGACAAGGTAATCGTGTCATGCAGGGTTCCAGTCTTCGCACGGATTTCACCCCTCGCGCACGAACTTGGCCGGGATGTGAAGCGGTGGAACTTGGCTTTGAGTGTTCCGTCTACCCCTGCTGTTGGTAATGATCCAGAATCGAACATCACCGCAAATCGCGCGGCATCAATTGTGCTCGTCAAGCGTAAAATCACGGCAAGTGAAAGTGCATTGAGTCGGTCTTCGCGTGAAACCCCGCTGCCATCCGCCAAACGGAGCCCTGCCGTGTCGACCCCTAAGAGATTGAGATTCGCGATCGCGGCATCTGATGATCCTTGCCAAGTTGGGGGATGTTGAGTTGCGAGGGCAACATGCCGAAAGAGATTCTCCGCAATATTGTTTTCGGAATCGAGCAACATCACGTGAACGGCATCTGTCACCGTATGCGGGCTGACACTTGTTAGCGGCTGCGCTTGAGCAGATACATCAACCTCAAGACCTCTCGAAGCGTGAATTCCCAACGCATTCATGTCATCAATGAATTGAGTAACTGCGTTTTCTATAGGTGTGTGCGTGTAATCCCCATACAGTGCAAGCGACGTCACAGGTGAGATGACTGACGGGATATAGCCCTTGGTCCAGCCGGGCCCGTCCGTTGCTTTTGGAAAAAGATTTACATCAGTGTCAACGATGAGTGGCTCTGTCGGATCGATGAGTGCTGCTGTTTGCGAAGCGAGCGTTTTCAACGTGAATTTAGTTAATAGCGGATCCCCTCCGCCTTGTAGTACTACTGAATTTGGCGTCGGTCCGCTGAAAATTGATGTGGTGAAAACCTTTGTGGGAGACATCGTTGAAAGTGCGTTCGTCGCAGTGACTATCTTCATATTTGAAGCGGGGAGCATTGCTTTATCCGCATTCCGCGAAGACACGATCCGAGATGTTGCGGCGTCCATGACCACATAGGAAATGTCAGAGCCGATCACTTTGCTGATTGCTCGTTTTGCGAGGCGACTGTTCATCTTTGATTCCGCGTGTGTGTTCCCTGTGGAATCTTGAGCAAAAGCCGGTGAATTCATCGCGAGTAAGGCAAGAACCATCGCCGAAACCCACCCAAGAATGATGCCTTTTTGGCGAGATTTGTGGGGGAATACATCCGGAGCCATGGAACCATCATGCGACACGGCGAAGGGAATGGCGCAATTCGGGTCTCGCGCATCCATGGCGCACAATAGGTATTCGTCCTCAAGTCTGATGGAGCTGTTCTGTGCGTAAGGTATTCACGAAGACCCGAGTGGCGCTTGTTGCGCTTGCGATCATGAGTACCGCATTAGTTATGCCGGCGGCGCACGCTGAGGGCGGCCCGAAGATCATCTCGGGCTGGATGCCGTATTGGATGACGAGCCCGGCAAAGCCAGCAGGAATCACGAACGCCGTGGCCAATGCTGACGTCTTGAAAGATGTATCTCCGTTTTGGTTTTCTGCCGTTTCGGGTGGCGCGGCAGGCGTCACGGTGAAGTTCAACCCTAATTTTGGGGGAGCGGAAGCAAACTCAGCTTGGTCGGTAGCGCAATTGCGAGCCGCGGGATTAGCAATCTTGCCGAGCATCGCTGATGGTTCCGGCAAGGCAAAGATGGCGACAATCCTTGCGGATCCGGCCCGCCGAACTGTTCACATAAGTGACATCGTGAATCTTGTTACGTCCAGAGGCTATGACGGTATTGATCTTGACTACGAACAGTTCGCTTTTGCGGATGGCCGTGCGAGCTGGACTGCGACTCAACCCAACTGGACGGCTTTCGTGAATGAACTTGCCGCGGCGTTACACGCCCAAGGCAAGTTATTGTCGGTCACAATTCCCAGCCCCTGTGACACCGCAAATAAGTGTGGCGGAACCAACGGCTATTGGGTTTATAACCTTCCAGGGATCGCTGCTGCAGCCGATCGCATTCGCGTGATGACGTACGACTTTCATTACAACTCACCAGGTGCGATCGCTCCCATTGGTTGGGTGACAACGTCGATGCAATACGCAGCAACACAGGCGCCCGCAAATAAGTTGGTGGTAGGTATTCCGGCGTACGGACGTTCTTGGACGAAGAAGACTGGCAACTCTTTTCAACTTTCAGGGGTCTGTCCTTCGTCGGGTAGCTCGGGATCAGCAAAGACTGCCTACAACTCCTTGACGGCGATGGCGTCGGCCACAGCAG